>Ga0182024_10000591_pt1 | contig 94455 bp, 94 predicted proteins | sample P32metaG_FD_120480 | JGI IMG/M metagenome (GOLD analysis project Ga0182024, IMG submission 120480) | Permafrost microbial communities from Stordalen Mire, Sweden - P3-2 metaG (Illumina Assembly) | ecosystem: Environmental > Terrestrial > Soil > Wetlands > Permafrost | place: Sweden: Stordalen... | reverse complement strand
CAAAGCGGCACGCTCGCTTCTCGCATGGTCGCAAGAAGACCTCGCCAGCCGTTCGGCCGTCCCCTATCCGACCATTGCGAGAATTGAGGCTCTAGACGGGCGGATTCGTGGGCGCGCCTCCACTGCGGCTAAAATTGTCACGGCGTTGGAATCCGCCGGAGTGATCTTCATTGAGGAAAACGGCGAAGGGCCGGGCGTTAGGCTGCGGAAAGCGAAATGAGATTCTGGATTTCAGGGCCTCGAATTCTTGGCCTGCGGCCCGGCGTCAGCTTTGGCCAAGAGGATTTCGCCGCGCTGGCGCATGGGAAGGCTCCGCTGATTTTCCGCGTGATCGGCGTCCTGATGTTCCTTGCGGCGCTGCCCGTGCTTGCCGGGTCGCTTTTGATTCTTTGGCTGATCGTCTCAAGCTGGCGCTAGGCGCAACGTGGTCGACAAGGGCGTCACATTGTAACGGCGTCTGCCTTTCTGGTATCGTCGCGCAGCCGCGACCAGCCGGCGTCTCGGTCGATCGCGGTTAGGGCCGTAAGTGATGCGAGACTCCCTTGCGGCCCGCTCCGCCCATGTCTGCCGATGTCACCTTGAAAGCGCCGCGAATCATTGGTCAGTAAAGATCAGTCGCGGTTATTCAGCCCCCCGGCAGATCGCGGCGAGGGCCGCTTTGAGAAATCAGCCCCTCCGGGCGGCCCGCTCCTAGCGCGGCGGATGACGAATGCCGTGCATTTCCGGTATCAATTGTAAGCCGCGATTGACTCCAGCATTTGCGGTTAGGGCCGCCTTGGGTTAGCTCCTGCCGGCGGCCCGCCCCCCGCATCCCGTAACTTAGATTCAGGCCGACTAAACCCGCCTGCGAAAGAGACTCGATGTTCAGCGTCAAATGGATTGTTCGCGACAAAGAGGGCGAGCCGATCTTGATCGAGAAAGGCTTCCTTACGACGCTCGATAAGGTAGTTTCTTCGTGCAGGCGACGGATTCCGATGCTTCGGTTAGATCATCCCGACACGCCACCCGATGGATTCCTCGTATTCGACAGTGACGGGACGGAAGTGCGCCGCTGGTTTGAGCCACGCGATCCCAACTGACGTGCAAGAGCGCGAGCGTATCGAGCGCGAGGCCGAAGCCGGTCTGAGGCCGTGGCCGGATGGCTGACGCTCCGCCATCGGCGACGCGCGACAAAACCGCCGACGATATTATTGCGGATTGTGACGGCGACGCGCGCGCGGCCGTGATTGAATTGCTCGCGATCATGCGCAGCTTGATTCACGAAAACCAAACGCTACGCGAGTCCGCGTCGCCGGGATTTGCGCGGCGCCGACCGATCGTGTTTGGTAAGTCGTGAGGAACCGAGCCGGCCGGTCGGCATCGCGCGCGAGGCGAGCGAAATAGCCGTCACAATTAGCCGTCACATTTCGGAGAATTTTCGGCAAATTGTAACGGCGTCTGCCTTTCTGGTATCGTCGCGCAGCCGCGACCAGCCGGCGGCTCGGTCGATCGCGGTTAGGGCCGTCTTGAGGGCGAGCCCTCTCGGCGGCCCGCTTGCCCATATCCGCCGCTGTCCTTGAAAACGCCGCGAATCACTGGTCGATAACGGCCAGTCGCGGTTTTTTAGCCCCCCGGCAGATCGCGGCGAGGGCCGCCTTCGTAGCTTCGGCTCGGGCGGCCCGTCTAACGCTAAAGGCGTCATCAAATCGTTGCCCCGCATCCCGTAAATAACGGAGCTAATCGGGCCGACCCGACCCGCATGGCGCGGGCCGCTTTGCGATACGCCGCACCCTCTCGGCGGCCCCGTCCTTCTCGTCGGCTTGTGCTGGCGGCTATGATGCTTGCCGCGATCGTGATCGGCCTCTTGGTTCGCAGGCTGGGCATAGTGGGATAGAGCAACCGATTTTCGGCCTAGCGCCATCGCCGCGCCCGGCTCATAATGCGAGGATGCCAGAGTCCCACTTTTTCACAATCAGGGTTGAACCGGACACTCAGCGAGAGGGTCGCTATCGCTGGAATGTGTCCGAAGGACGGAGGGTGCGAGACGTATCGGTGTTTAGCTTCGCAACGAAGCGAGAAGCCCAAGCTGACGCAGACAAATTTGTCGAAAAACTCAAAGCCATTTGGCGAACCCAATAATGCCTAAGCTCCCGCATCGAGCGCGAGGCCGAAGCCGGTCTGAGGCGGAAGCCGGTCTGCGGCCGTGGCCCGATGAATGACGCTCCGCCCGCAACGCCGGACCAAACCGCCGACCAAATCAACGCAGATTGCGACGGCGATGCGCGCGCGGCCGTGATCGAATTGCTCGCGATCATCCGCAGCCTGATTCACGAAAACCAGACGCTGCGCGAGTCCGCGTCGCCGGGATTTGCGCGGCGCCGGCCGATCGTGTTTGGATCGTCGTCATAACCTGAAGGCGCAATGACCCAAATGCCAGCAATCGATCCAGACTCTTTCGACTATCAAGAGCGGGCCGTAGCTTTCATCGACGTTCTGGGCTTTGCCGAGCTTGTGAAACAAAGTGCCGCAAACCCAACAGCGCGGGCCAATATCAGCAAATTAATTGATACGAACCGACTCTTTGAGAGGTTTACGAGAGAATTGCTTCGCTTCGCCGAGGCCGCTTTCTTTTCCGACACCTTTGTCCTGTCGATGCACTCACCTGAGATTAGGTTGATCCATTTAATCAGGGAAGCCGGACAACTTTGTCGGCGTCTTTTGTTGCAAGGATTCCCGTGCAGGGGCGCAATCACAACCGGATCGCTCTATCATCAAAATAGATTCGTTGTCGGGCCTGCTCTTGTGGTCGCGCATCGACTTGAGCAGTCTGTCGCCGTCTATCCGCGCGTAATTCTGGACGATCCGACCATTTCGTATTGGGAAAACGAGTTTCGTGGCCAAGGCCCGGCGCACCGCCACCTTGAGGCGTTGATAAAGCGCGATCGCGACGGCCAACGTTTTCTCGATATTTTTCACCCAGCATGGGGATCGGATTTTATTCAGTGGACGGAGTTCATCCCGTCCGGTGAGACGATCCCGACCGATCCCGTTGAGTTCCTCAATGCAGCGTGGACTCAAATCGCACGCAATCGCGCGACTCACATTGGTAATCTGAGGGTTCTGGCCAAATGGGAATGGCTCGCGAGCGAGTGCAATCAGTGTGCGGACGCGCTCGGAATCAAGCTCGCATGACTCGATAGGCGGCAGGATAACAAGCGCGTCAACCTCGACGCCCTTATCGAGCGACGTGCCTTCGATCTTCACGGCGTCATCGCCAAGCGCCTCGACTCTGTGTAATTTGCCCGCTACGGTCGCATAACATTGAAGCGAGGGCTCCCATGCGCGTCGTGGAGATTGTTGCCTTGGGGCGGGTGCTTGCCGGATGCGCCGCCTCGCCAGAGAGCATCGCGCCTTCGTATGTCAGCCCAATCTCCTACAACAATTTCAGTTGCGCCGACCTCGCCGCCGAATCTGCGCAGGTTGACGCCGCGTTAGTTCAGGCTTCGTCACAGCAGGAACAGGCGCACGGCAGTGACGTTGTCGGCGTGCTGCTCATCGGCGTTCCAGTGTCGACCTTGAGCGGCACCAATATCGCGCCGCAAGTGGCCAGCCTCAAGGGACAGCAGGACGCAATTCGCCTAGCGGCAGTTCAGAAACACTGCCCAGCACGGCCCCAAGTCGCTACACAGTAAAGGGCGGCCGAGCGCCTTACCGCGAGCGGCGGCGGTGCGGACGGTGCTTGCGTCTTTGCCGGTCGCGGAGGCGGTGGCCTTTGAAAAGCTCGGCGTATCCGCAGCGACAAATTGTCGTTCCGGCTCTACGTTGGCGCCGGCCATCGTCTTCGGGTGAATCGTCTCATAGATGACCTTGCGGCGCGATACGGCGGCGGCCGTCCGCGAGCGGCCCTCACGGATGCCCCGGCAGAGTCGCCAAGGCCAGCCCACGGCCTCCGCTACGTCCTTGGCGGCCCACGCTTTAGCCCCAAGGCCCGGCCGGCGATTCCATGCCGGGCCGTAGTTCATGGCGATCTAGTGGCGACCATAATCGGGATAGGTTTCGCCGGCCGAGCCATCGAAGCCGCTGGACGAATTCACGGTGCGGTTTCCAGCGACGATGTATTTCTCGACAACCGACGCGAGGACTCGCCCGTCGACGATCAGGTTCGATGTCTGATTCACCGTCACGGGCGCGGCGGCGGGTAGACTCATTAGAGCCCTGCCGTGCGCCGCTTCCGGGTCTTGACGAAATCCGCCAAGCCCGTTCTGGCGAGCGTATGCCGCGTCAAGCGCAACACCTGTAGGGAAGTCGGCCGAGGTTTGCGGGACGAATCCAAGCCTGCCCGGTATCGAGTCGATGACGTGGAAAAATGCCGCCATTGCCGCAACCAACTGGTTGAAGCCTGCGGCAACAGCATCCCAATGGAACGCCGCCATTACCGCAATCGAGGTTCCGATCAACGCGATTGCCGCCGTCATCGGCGCCATTGCTGCGATGCCGACTATGAAGGCCGCCGATCCGGCGACAACCATAGCGGCCCCGATAGCCGCAACGGCCTCGCCAATGTATTTGATGCCGTCTTGATGCTTCTCGGCCCACTGGCCCGCTCGCGTGAATTCGGTCGTCAGATTTTGCAGGACGGGAATCAAGCCTCTGGCGATCGGGCCGCCGATAGCCATCGTCATCGATTCCCATTGCGCTTGAAACGCCTTCATGACGGCCGTGTAATCGGCCATTTGCTGCGCAGTCGTCTTGCGGTTGCCCGCGCTCGCTTCGTTCCCAGCCCCGGAACGCAACCCGTTCAGAGCGTGCGGGTCGCCTCCCGGCCGCCCGATCATCGCGTCATAGCCTTCGTTGATTCCCATTGCCCGCGACCATAGCGACATGTCCTTGGCAATCTGGTCGCCAAAGCCTTCGTCGGTAAACATCGTGAGCATCTTGATCGCATTGCGATTGCGACCGAGCTTGGCGAGCAAGCTATCGAAAACCTTGGGATCGCCCTTGGCGAGATTCATCAAGGGGCTTTTGATGAACTGCGCCCACGCATACGGATCATCGCCATATTGAAGACTGCCGGCAATCGCGCCCGGCGCCGCGTTGATGGTATGGTTCGCATTGAAGCTGACCTTCGACTTATCGATCAAGCCAGCGTCGGACAGGACTTGGAATTGCTGTTTCGACATCACCGTTGCGCCGGTCAGCAAATTTCGCAGCGTCATAATCGCCGTGCCGGCGCCATCGCCGCCAAGTTCGGCCGCAAGCACCGATAGGGGGCCAGCCGCGAATTCTGGCGTCGCGTGAATCCACGCCGCGCCCGCGCGCTTGGCGATTTGCTGATAGGTTCCGGCCGTGAGCTTGCGGCCCGACCCGATGATGTCTTGCATCAAAGCGTCCATGAGCTTGTTCGTCATGGCCGGGTCGGAAGTCGTGATTCCCTTCATTTCCATTGCGCGCCAGAGCGCGAAGCCTTCGCCTTCAGCGTCCTTGCCTGTCGCGTTGGCGATCAACGCTTCGACCTTCAGCGCCATCGGTGCGGCGGCCTCAGCCTTGGTTAGGTCGCCCAACACCGAGCGCATTTCATTCGTGACGCGCAAGCATCGGCGGCCGTCGCTGTTGGCGCCGCTATGGTGATTCGCTTGTAGGCTTCAGCGGTCAGATTCAGAACGTCAACGTGCGCGAGGCCCGCGCGGGTCAGCATGTTCTGTTGATGAATCAGCTTCTCGCCCTTGCTCGCAATATCGAGAAGGCCCTTGCCAAGCTCGATACCGCCGAAGATGCCGGACGCGCCGCCAGCCATGAGCTTGAGGCCGGTTCCGAAGCGGGCGAGGGCTTGCTCTAGCTTGTTCGCGCTCGTTTGGAGTCCAAGCATATCCTTCGCGATAATGGCGAGAACCGGCGAAACAGCGTTCTGCATCGAAATGTGAATGGCGATATCATACGGGTTAGCCACGGTCAGATTTTCCTATTCGTTGACGGCGGCGGCGCCGGCGCGGGTCGGTAGACGGTCTTCATCAAACTGTTCGGGTCGGGATCGGGGCGCGTTCTCACTTGCGTTTCCTTCGCGGCTTGGCCGGCGCGGGCGCTTCGGCCTCGGCCGTGATGACGGCAAGCACGCGAGCGCGCGCGATAAGCAGGCCAACTTCGTCACGCGCCACGTAAGCCGCGAGAGCAGCGCCGAGCGCGGCGACAAGGGCGGGCGACGGGATGTTCTGGTCGATTGGATTCATTTGAAATGGTCCTATGTGAAATGCGGCGCGCGCCCCGGAAATTCCAGTAACCGGAGCGCACGCCACAAGTTTTTGGCGATGGTCGAACGTAGCGGAGCCATCGCCGGCTATCTCTGAGCGAAGAACGCGAGGAAGTTTTCGTCGCGGCAAAACGACGCTTCGCCAGAGAATTCTTGAAACTGAGCGGCGGCGCGAAATGGCAACGCGCCGCCGCAGGACGACTCGCCGGTTTGGATCGGCAGTCGTCACGATCGCCGACAGTGAGCAGCACGCGGGGAGATAACCGCTTTCGTTTGCGCGCGGGTGAATAGGCCGGCGAAACGCTGCTCAATTGGCAATGGGGAAATGGAATCGACGGCGCGTCGGTAATGCAAAACCGACGCGCCGCCCTCGACCGCACAAGCGGAGAGCAGCACGCTCATGCGGGAACTTGTGAAACCAGTAGCGGCCCCGGCTGCGCGCCGGAGAAGCCCGTTTTACCGGGGCCGCCTGATCTACCCTCGCCGTTCCAGCGCATGGACGGGCGCGGCGAGGGGATTCTTGATCAGTGTGGAATCGTCAAGCGCATCGGCGAGGGCTTCGGCGCGAGCAACAGCGTTGCTTCCTCGGCCTCAAGCTCCGCAATGCGATCGGCGCTCACGGTGACGGTCTGCGATTGATCGGCGGCGATTATGAAGCCGCCGACCCTCAACATGCCGTCGATATTTTCCTCACTCGGGATGTAGAAGAATCCATCCTCATGGATGGTGTAACGGTTGATTCCGATGTTCGCTTCGTCGGTCCCCTTCGGGGCGCGAAGTCTCACAAGCTCGCTCATGCTGATACCGCTCGCACGCAGCCATGCGGCCCCAATAGCCTTGCCGAAAGTTCGCTAACGCGCTCTCGGATTTCACCCAACATGGCCTTGGCCGCGCGCTTGTCGGGACCATCGGGCATTTCGCGAAACGCCTCGCCAATATCAGCAACAACGTCGCTGAGTAGCCGCCGCGCGGTAGACGCGCCAGAGACAGTTTCGCCGTAGCGCACAGGAAGATGCTTGCTCATTTGCGCACCCCCGGGATGTATTCGGGAAGGTAGCGCGCCTCTAGTCTGCGCAGCGTTTCGATGACAAGACCCATCTCCGCACAAAGCAGTTTGCGCTCCGCGCCGAGGTCCATTGATCTTTGTTTTGCGACTAGCTGAGTGATAATAAACGACGGACCTCGCTTGGTGAAGAATGTGCGGGGCGCTCATTTGCTGCGCCTCTCTATCCACTCGGCCTCCGACATTTTTTCGGGGCGGCCTCGCATCAAAATGTCGCGAGCTTCCCCGGCCGCCTGCGCTTCCAAAAGTCTGATGTCCGTCTCGATGCTCGCCATTTGGGCGCGAAGGCCGCCCAGACCGTCGCGAAGGCTACTCTTAGCCAGAGGGTCGGAGGAGAACGCCGCCAGCCGATCGAGCGTCGCATTCAACCTCTCCGAAGGCGATAGATCAGCTTTCGCGAGCGGGTCGGGCAAGCCGAGCGCCTCGGCCAGCGCCTCGAAGACGGCGACCGCCTTCGCGAGGCCGTCGCTTGGCGCGGTCTTTTCGAGCGCGCCGGTCGTGCGCGCCCGAAGATCGGCGAGATATTCCGGCGACGGGGTTGAGTCGTGGCCGCGATAGTGGTTTTGCTGTAGCATGATTTTTGTTCCTTTATGCCGCCAGTAGCGGCTTGTTTCGCGCGATGGCTGCATTGCGCTTTTCGATTATCGAGGCCATGTCGGGCTCACGCGCGGGCTCGACATTCTCGCCGGCCTTCGCGTCCAGTTGCGCGTTGGCGTCAACTCGCAAGCCGTCAGAAAGGGCTCGCCACGCTTGGCGTGAAACGCTCGCCGCGTCGTCATCTTGTGCAGGCATCGTGAACAGGCGCTTGAGGCGGCCGTCCAGATATTCGAGATTGAACGACACGGGTCGGCCCGTGTCGGTTCCGCGCACGCCATCGAGCGTATGCAGCACTATTTCATGTGCCTGCCGAAGCGCAACATTCTTCGCCGCAAGCGCGCGATTGGCCGCGTCAAACTCGGCAATCAATGGCTCGCAAGACTCCGTAATGATGGCCGCGATAGCAACGTCGATAGGGGCGGCAAGGTGCGCGATTTCTTGCGAGACGGCGCCATGCTCGGCCATAACATCGGCCTGCGCGCTTGTCGCGGCCGCTGCGGAGGCGCGTGCTTCGGCAGCGGCCTTGTCGAGGCGCGCGCGCCTGGCCGCGTCTGGCTTAGGCGCTCGGCCCTCGCAGCCGGCCTTGGCCCATTTGGCCATCCCTTCGCGCTCGATCGCGTCGAGTTTTTGAATCTCGGCCTCAATCGGCGCCGCTTCGCCGCGCTTGGCGTCGAGTTTCTTTGCAGCGGCGTGCAGGACATCGACCTTTGCGACAAGAACGCTGCGGGCCTCGATAAGGTCGGCCAATTGGCGGCGCGCTTCAGATATTGGCGGCTTGGCCTTGACCTCGACAACAACCGGCTTGATTTTGGATTTGGATACAATTCTAGGGAATTTCACTTCATTTCACCTTTTGGATTTTGAGCGGCGGGCTGGATTGTCCAGCCGCGCCGTTTTGAGGAATCAGCGGACGTTGCTGACGTTACCGGCCGCAGCAAGAACCGCCGCCGTATGCTCGACGGAGCCGATTGCGAAGCGGGTTTCCGGGCCGTTGGCCGCGTGAATGGACCCTTGGTTGTGAGGGCCGGCGCCGCGCACGCTTCCGTTCGACTCGATCATGGCCGGATGAATCGACGCGGCTGCATTTTCGATGAAGCCGGGCGCCGGTGCAGGATTTTCAACTGACATTGGTTCTCGTTCTCTCTTGTTGCCGCGCATGGCGGCGGTGAAACCAACTGCCCAATTTGGGCAGTCGGAATTTGTGGCCCCTTTTTCGAGGCGAAAAATTTGCGCGGGGCATGGCCCGTTTTTGCGTGGGTAGAATCTGGAGGGGCGGCGGCGGGCGGCTGTCCCCAGCCACGCGACTCAAATCGTCCTGTCTGGACCGAACCGGCCTCGAACGGCGCCGCTACTCGTCAACGAGGGCGGCATCATTGACAGGCTCGACGCGCCTCTCAGGACTGGCGCGATAGCGTCGAGCTACCCCTCCGCCGCTGCCCTCACAACAGCCGCCCACGGCCTCGCTAGGCTCGACAGGGGCCGTGCTGCGCGGCAAGGCTCGGCCCTCGCCATCGAGGCCATGTCAGCCGGTTCATGAGGGCCGGCAGTCAATGCCGCTCGCCCTGCGCGATGGTCTGAGAGGGTCGCGCTCCACCAAGTGTGTCGCCGGGGCGGTTCAACATTTCCGAGTGTTGAACCATTGCGGCGAATTGAGCATGGCGCGCGCCTTCCGTGCCGTTTTGAGCCCGTTTCACTACCCTTGCGCATACCCCCAGAGCCGCCGCGGTATAGAAAAGCCAGCAAAACCGGGCTTTTGCGGGCCGCGCTTCTCTTATGACATTTAGAACGCCGGGCGCTTTCTGGCGGGCGTGCGACTTAGTATCACGCGCTCTAATCCGCTTGCGCCTATGATTATCTGGGCGTTGCGAACGATCCGGCCTTGCGAGCCGAGCCGCTGGACAACACGGGGACAACAATCGAGCCGGTTTGGCCGGCCTTAATAGCCGACCGCCGCTTGCGCTTGGCGGAACCCTTATCCGCCACCCTTGCCCGGTTCCCGTGCCGCTCCGCGTAGGGATTCGAGCTGCGCACAAAACTATGGACAACATCAGGCCGCTTTCGGGGCCGCTTTGGCCGCCGCTCGACGGAACCAAGTTGCGCGAGATACGCCAGCGGCAACCCACGGCGCGACGCCAGATGAGACTGGCGCGTGAGACTCGACGTGAGACTCAATCGCGTGAGACTGAGACTCGACGTGAGACTGAGACTCGCGAGTCTCACGCTTGGCGCGCGGCTGGTTACGCGCGGCCTTGACCGGCGCCACGTCGACGTATTGATGCGCAATTATGCCTCCGCCTTCTCGCGGGCGCGTTGGGCGCGCTTGCGCCCGGCCGCTGTCATCGGCGCCGGCTTGACTGGCGCCGGAAGAGCCAACCTTTCCGGCGGATATTCTTTGTCGAGCCGTGCGGAAATTTCCTCTAGCCAGCGGTCAAGGTCGGCCCGGCCTTGCTCAGTGTCGCCATCGAAGATTATCTGCACGCAGCCGCCCTCGATCCAGCGCGGGCCGAGCGGCGTTCCGGGCGGGCTGGACCCGTTATCCGGCAAGCAAACGATGGCGGGCCGGCCGCGCGCCACTTTGGCGGCCATTTCCTCGGCCTCCGCTTGCTCTGGATCGTCCCGCACTAAAGCTCGCGCGGCAGACACGCGGGCTGTCGAGCCTGCATCGGGATCGTTTGCCACGGAATGCAAGGCTTTCCAGCCGGCAGAACGCATTTTCTTCGTCGGCTTTCCTACGGTTTTGGCCACTGTGGGGCCTCCTTATTGTTGAGTGTGGTATCTGGGTCTGTTGAGGAATCGCCCATTCCAGCCGTCGCGAGGCCGGGAATGCGGGCTTTGCGCGTATGGCCGGTCACGATGCGGTTCCACCGTCACGCTCAGAAGCGGTTAGATTTCAGCCATTGTGGACATGTCGTCACTATGGGGTCGATTTCACAAAATCGTGTCGCGGCCCGATGTTGCCGCGCGCGTCCCGCGACCCTATTTGCGCTGTCATCTACATGCGTTGAAGCAGGCAACGGAGGTCAAGATGACCCGTGGAACATTGAGGGTAGGCGCCATTCTCGCATTGCTCATGGCGTCAGTCGCCGGCGCATACGCGGACGATCCAACAGGCGTGCTGCTGCAAGAAAGAGGGCTCGCCCCGATTTATCCGGGTCCGGGTCCGTTGCCCGCGTTTATTGACGCAGGGCCATGCTTTCAAGGGATGCATTCGGTGTCTTTCCCAACTCCCCAAGGATACCGATGCGTTCGTGACTAGCCCGTAACGAGTGTGACCCTTACGCGCCTCGCCAGCGGCTTTCGACGATGGCTTGGCACGTATGCGGCTGGGCAAGATCGCGGCCGTCACGCGCTTGCCTTGACGGGCTGGCGCTTGGTCATGCCGTCTTGCCTAGCCAGCGAAGGATTGATTGCGCGGGGCGTGGTTCAATCCTTCGCCTGGTCGCCCTTGGCTAGGCAAATTGACCCGGACAAGACGGCACACAGTATAGAGAGTGGTGTGCCGTCTTGGTAGGGTGTCGGACAAGACGGTACACTACGGACAAACCAACAAACTAGTGAACGGTTGCCGGCAGGCGGCGGACATGGGTGGCTAGTCCATAAGGCCCCATCCTGTCTTCGGTTTCGACGGTGCCAAGCTCGACGAGCTTGCCTATCGCCCGCCTGATGATTCTTTGGCGGGATGGGATAGCCAGTCCGCTAAAGGCTGGACTTGTGGCCACGCTATCGCCAACTTCGCGGGCGCTCTGCCACGTCTCTCCCAACGTCGCGACGATTTCGCCGAGCCGCGCTTTGACTGTCATGTGTGCTTCCTTAGTTGCCTCGGCGTTGGGGCGCTTCTCACGCTTGCGCTCGTTTCGGCGAGTTCGATTGAGTTCGGCCTGCTGTTCAGGCGTCCGGTCGATCGGGCGCAGTTGCCGAATCTTGAATTGGTCTTTCTCGACGCCAAGCAGTTTCAGATGCGCGCCGAGTCGCTTTGAACTGCCGAATCCTACAGAGGCGGAAATCTGGCCGATCTGCGCCTTGATTTCGTCGTCCGGCGTGCCGCGACCCCTTAGCAGCCATAGGGCTTCCCGGCGCCTTATGTCCGCCGCTCCGGTAAATGGCCGTTTGTAATTGAGGCGGGCGATTCGTATAAGCGCGGCGGCCACTTCTGGCGGCGGGCGCTGATTTGGCGGGTCGGTGTGTGTGCTAGTTGACACGTCCGAATCCCCCCTGCCTGCGCATAATCCAAGCGCGAAGGTCAGGCGGGTCTACCAATCGGCGACCGGCGACGCGATAAAAGCGCATCTGTCCAGCCGTCATGGCAACGTCTATTTCGTCTCTCTTGCAGCCTGCTAACTGAGCGCACTGGCCCATCGTTAGCCTATTGCAAGACGCAGTATTAGCGCCTTGGAATTGAAAACTCATAGGTGAAAAAACCTTCAGTTGGTTTGTGAAATATCTGTTGCGGTCGCCTTGCTCGCCGCGCATTCTTGCTCGACGAAGGCGGTCATCATCGCGTCGCCGCGCTGGCGGTCCCGCTGCTTCTGCCGGAACTTGCGATAAGCGCCTGGGGGAAGCCAAGAGCGCGTTTGTCGGGCTTGGTCATGCTGCCTCCGATAGAGATTGCGTGAAAAGATTTCGCTCGATTTGATTCCCCCATGCTGAGCGAACATTTCGAGATACGGGCCGGGGCTCGCCCGCTGAAGGAATGATCGAACTTGTTCCGGCTTGGCGCTATGCGCGCCCCGGTCGCATTGAAGCCAAGACATCAGCGAGTGATCGTTGAAACGCTTGGCGTCGCCGCGAATGGCCGTAAGCAAAAATTCGTGAGCGTGCGCCAATAATTGCCGATTCCCATTTGAGGCTTTACCCAAACGAGCGAGCTTCTAAACTCGAAACCCCAAGCGTCCATGATACGCTTGCAATCGAACAGAAACCCGTTGGTGGTCCATAGGTGAAGGTGCGCGTCGTCGGCGGCCAGCCGTTTGACTGGAAGCTCGCAAAGCTGGTCGACGGTAAGGCCGTCATAGTGATTCCCCGTCGCCGCGCGCGTGCCCTGATTGTCGTAAAGCCAAGGCGGGTCGGCATAGATACAGCCAAACTTTTTGCCGGCTTCGGCCGCCTCGAACAGATCTTTTATCTCGCATGTTTCTGACGACGGTTGCGCCCCTACGGCGCCGCGTTTACGCGCAACCGCGCTTCTAAGCGCAGCCGTTGACATCGGCTTGCCGGTCGACTCAATCGTCGCCTCAGCAGCATCAAGCATCGCGTCCGCCTCGGCTGGCGGTAGCGCGGCGACTTCGGCGTGATGAGTAAATGATAGAAGGTCCCGGCGCCGGGACTTTTCACTGAAGGCCGAGCAGACCAAAGCAGCATTCTTACACGTCTGATAGCTCGGCCCTTCCCATTCCTCAGACTCAACCATCGCCTTGCGCTGGCCGTAGCGCGACTCGCCGAACGCCCACCAATCGCCAAGCCACCACGCGACGCTGCGCTCAATGCGCCCGAGAGTCTGGCCAGCCGCAACCCATTCGGATTCGGCCATATCGCTAGGCGGTTCCCAGCCGGTAGGCGTGACACGCCCGCGAAACTCAACGTCTGGCGCGCAAATCAAACTACTGCCGGGTTGATTCGTCATTATTCGTTCCCCTTAATGGATTGATTTCGTTTTCGCCGCGTGCGCCGTCACGGCGGCGAGCGCGATCTTGCGGGACGCGAATGCGCCGAGCCTTTTCCCGGCCGAGTCGGCGGCGACGTGCTTGCCGGCCTTGAGCGCCACGGTTCCGAGCCGGACGCGACCGTTATAGATCGCGATTTCGGATTGAGCGGCGGTCACTCGTCCAGCCCCGCCCATTTCTTCATGTCCGCAACGCGCACCCGTCGCCTGCCGGCCAGCGTGCGATAGGGAAGCTCATTGCGCTTCATCGCTCGCCGGATGGCTGAAATCGAGGCGCCGGTCACGTCGCTGATTTCGTCCAGCGTCAGAAGCATTTTTTCCAAAATTGCCAAGGTATTCTCCCATTGGGTTGATCGCGCCGAATCCGCGCGGCGCGGCGCGCAAAGAAAAAGGCCGCCTTTGCGAGGCGGCCTCGATATGCTTTCGTGAAGGCGCAGTTAGAAGACGGCGACGCGCCCCGCGTTCAAGCGATCGGCGATGAGCCTCAAGGCTTTATCTTTCCACGCCAAGAATGTCGCAAGCAGAAATCCGCATTCGCGGCAGTGCGCCTTGTGCGAGCCGCCGCGAGCTTCAATCATCGCCCAATCGCAACGCACGGCGAATATCAGACCCGACATCGGACGGCATCGTCGACAGCCAAGCGAAGATTCGGCCCATGAACGATAGTTCCTCGCGCGTCGGCTTGAACCGGCTAGGGTCGAGCGCAACCGGCTCTTGGTCGGCGATGTCCTCTCGCGAATGACATACGGCCGGATGCGCGCCGCCCGGCTGTTTCGGGCCGCTCGGCCCGCCATCACGCACCGCGATGCGAGCGGCGTCGACCATCCGGCGCTGAACGTGCCAAGGCTCCCACCTTGGAGGCATCGGCGCGTTGGCGAGGCTGTCGCCGCCTTCCAGCGGATTAAACTTCCACTCGTCGGCGCGCGCGTCGGCGGCCGTTTGGCTGTAGACCATGTTCCCCCTCAAATTGTCAGAAGATCGCCCCGTCACGGCCGGGTATGGCGCATCGTGCGGCAACTGCCAGTTAGGCGCAATTCGGGCGAGTGAATAGAACAATGGCTGAAAAGCAAAAAGTAACAAGAGACGATCGACGACGGTCATGCCGCCATGAGGAATTCGCATCGTCCATCTTCCAAGCGTTCTGCCAGCGCACAATACGCCGTGACGGTTTCCCATCGTGAGTCGCCGCCGGACATCGTGATCCTGTTATTGCGCGTGTCGCCCTTCCAACTCACGTCGCGCGAGTAATCGAGCTTGACGACCGTCGCGCCGATCTTGATGCCCATTTCTTCGGCGGTTGTCCGCTTGCGTGTCGCTTCGGCCTCAACAGCAATACGAACTTTGCCGACGCTGTTCTTTTCCTTGAGAGTCAAGGCCCTCGGGTCGCCGGCGCGCCGCGCGTTTGATAGCGCATAGCTAAGGATATTTGCGGAGCTAATGCCCCATTTCAATGCCAACTCGGCCCGCGTGAATTGCCCTGTGCTCCAATCGTTCAAGATTGCGTCGATGTTGGCCCGGATAATTGCGGAAGGTCGGTCGAAAGCTAAAACATTGCTCATCTGTTCGCCTCTTTTGTTCTCTGTTCGTTCACAATGTCATGAGTCGCGGCGAATCACAACCGAGACGGCTCGATCGACGGTGCGCGTTCCGACGTTGAATTCGCCCAAATACGAGCCCTCAAATTTGAGGCGTGCTATTCCAAACGATTCCAGCATGTTATCAACGTCTCGCAAAACGTTTGCGTGGTCTTTGCCGGTAAGCTCGGCGATGTCGACGGTCGACCTGGTGGCGCCGGGCGCGAGCGAAGGCGCGGCTATTTCACTGGCAACGGCGGTCCTATCGCCGCATAGTGCGGCATGGCCGAAGACCATCCGTTTTCAATCAAGATCGAACCGGACCCGTTAGGCGGCCATCGTTTCCGCTGGACGCTGTGCGAGGGCGAGCAAATTATCATTCGGTCGCCGCACTCATACGCGACGCGACGCGAAGCCGAAATCGAGGCAAACGAAGTTATGGGGCGGCACGCTGCGATACGGCACCGCGACGGCGGGCCAGAGCGGTTTGCGTAGCTGGAAGGCCGCGTTTCGATCCACAACGCAGGCCCCTACGCAAGCCGCTGGACGGCATTGGCGACCGTGGCCGCTACGTCTCATGGCGGCGATTTTCATGCCCGGCGCCGCGCCTGCTATCGCCCTCGATTGCGGATCGTAATTATGACTTCTCACACGGATTTCACACGGCTCGCCGTGCCGATTCCGGGCTATGTTCTGCTTATGTTCGGCAATTTGACAGAAATGGCCTTTTGGCCAAATCTCTGATTTTGTTGAGAAATGATGGTGGGCACGACAGGGATTGAACCTGTGACCCCTCCCATGTCAAGTGAGTGCTCTCCCGCTGAGCTACGCGCCCTAATCCGTCCCAGCCCCGTGGGGCTTAGGCGTAGAAGGTCGGCGGGGTATAACGATTCCTCAATCCGCGCGCAATGGCGTTTTCGGCACGCCGATTGACTTGGCGCGCGCGGCGTGGTTTTGCAGGACGCTGCGCTTGAAATTTGACGAGCGCCTCGGGCGAACCATGACGATCGCGATGTCGAAACGGCTGACGAAAACCCAGCCCGCCGCCAAAAAAGGCGGCGCGACGCTGTAGTCTTGCCCCCAAAACTTCGGTTCCTCCCCCGGCAGGGGTCTTGAGGATAGGGCCCCAGTAGTGAGCGAAGCGGGGGAAGTTCGACCAACAAAAGGAATCCATCTAATGGCAGGCTTCAAGGTCGCGATTGTCGGCGCGACGGGCAATGTCGGGCGCGAGATGCTCGACATTCTGGCCGAGCGCCGCTTCCCGGTAAGCGAGGTCGTGGCGCTGGCCTCGTCGCATTCGCTGGGCCGGGAGGTCTCGTTCGGCGACAAGATTCTCAAGTGCAAGAATCTCGAGCATTATGATTTCTCCACCACCGACATTTGCCTGATGTCGGCGGGCGGCGCGGTTTCCAAGGAATGGTCGCCTCGCATCGGCGCCGCGGGCTGCGTCGTGATCGATAATTCCTCCGCCTGGCGCATGGACCCGGACGTGCCGCTGGTCGTGCCGGAAGTGAACGCCGACGCCGCCAAGGGTTTTGGCAAAAAAAACATCATCGCCAACCCGAATTGCTCGACCGCCCAGCTCGTCGTCGCGCTGAAGCCTCTGCACGCCAAGGCCAGGATCAAGCGCGTCGTCGTCGCCACCTATCAATCGGTGTCTGGCGCAGGCAAGGAGGCGATGGACGAATTGTTCTCGCAGACCCGCGCGGTTTTCGTCTCCGATCCTGTCGAGGCCAAGAAATTCCCCAAGCGCATCGCCTTCAACGTCATTCCCGAGATCGACGCCTTCATGGAGGACGGGTTCACGAAAGAGGAATGGAAGATGGTGGTGGAGACCAAGAAGATCCTCGATCCGAAGATCAAGCTTGTGGCCACCTGCGTGCGCGTGCCGGTGTTCATCGGCCATTCGGAAGCGGTCAATATCGAATTCGAGAACCCGATCAGCGCCGACGAGGCGCGCGACATTTTGCGCGAATCGCCGGGCTGCCTGGTCATCGACCGGCGGGAATCGGGCGGCTATATCACGCCGCACGAGGCCGCCGGCGAGGACGCGACCTATATTTCACGCATACGCGAGGACCCGACGGTCGACAATGGCCTGGTGATGTGGATCGTCTCCGACAATCTGCGCAAGGGCGCCGCGCTCAACGCGATCCAGATCGCCGAGGTGCTCGCCAACCGCGGCTGGCTGAAGCCCAAGCAAAAGGTGGCGTAAGCGCGGGGGCGCTCCTTTGGGGCGCCTTCGCCCTAACCGTCTAACGCCAACGCCGCCAAATCGGCGTTGGCGCCGCAAAGCAGGACGCCGACCCGCTCGCCACGCTCGGGTCGATAGGCGCCGCTGGCGAGCGCGCCATAGGCTGCGGCGCCGCCCGGCTCCGCGATGATGCAGTAGTTGCGCCAGAGCTCCCTTTGCGCTTCGCGTATCGCGGCGTCGCTCACCAGAATCGAGGCTGAGATCGCCGCGCGGGCGATCGCGAAAACTTTGTCGCCGACGCGCCGCGCGCCCAGCGAATCGGCGGCGATGGATTTGACCTCAACGTCGACGGGACGTCCGGCTTCGAGCGCGTCGTGCAGCGCTCGCGAGCCCTCTGGCTCGACGCTGACGACTTTGATCTTGCCGGCGAACCAGGCCGCGACGCCGGCGATGAGCCCGCCCCCGCCGACCGCGACCAGCACCGTGTCGAGCGGCGCGGCGCTGAAGCGCGCAAGATCATCCTCCCATTCGAGCGCTACCGTCCCCTGGCCGGCGATCGTCTCCGACGAATCATAGGCGTGGATCGACAGTGCGCCGCTTTCGCTGAGGTAGGCCTCGCACAGCGCCAGCGCGTCGAAATAGGTTTTCCCCTGCACGACGACCTCCGCGCCGCTGGCCCTGATCTTGGCGATTTTCACCGGCGCGGCGATTTCCGGCACATAGACGCGCGCCTTGAGGCCGAGACTCGCGGCGGCATAGGCGACGGCGGCGCCGTGATTGCCGCCCGACGCGGTCGCGCAGCCGGCGGCCGGCGCGGCCCGGGTCAACAGATTGTTGAACGCGCCGCGCGGCTTGAAGGAGCCGGTATGCTGCAGGAATTCGAGCTTGAGCGAGATCGGGCCGCCCTCGCCGGTCGGCGAGGCGACTTCCATCAGCGGCGTGCGGCGCACATGCGGCGCGATGCGCGAATAGGCAGCGCTAATGTCGGCGCATGTGACGTCGCTCATCGGAACAAACCCTCGCGAAATCCCTTCACCCGCGCCGGGCGAAGAATTCGCGGGCGGGACGTGCGTCAGATCTTCAAGGCGTCTTTCAGCTCGCGCAGGCGATCGAGTTTTTCCTGCGAGAGGCGCTTCTGGTCCTCGGGCGCGTCGGCAAGATCCTCTTCCGCGTCTTTGATTTCGAGGCCGAGGCGGTCGGCGCTGAGTTCGTCGACCGGTATCGCTGTCTCGGCCAGGAGGATGAGGCCGGCCTTGCTGACGTCGGCAAAGCCGCCGCGAACGAACAGACGCGTATGCTTGCCCTGCGCCTCGCCGATATCGACGATGCCGGGCCGCAGCGAGGTCATCACCGGCGCATGGTCGCGCAGGACGACAAAATCGCCCTCGGTCCCCGGCACAAGCACGTCCTCCGCCTGCCCATTGAACAACAGCTTATCCGGCGAAACGAGTTCGAAGTGAAAACTGGCCATATCAACCTCGTTTGAAGCGGCGCGGCGCTCAGATCACGCGGCTTCCGCCGCCAGCTTCTTGGCCTTGTCGACCGCCTGTTCGATCGTGCCGACCATATAGAAGGCGGCCTCCGGCAGGCTGTCATATTTGCCCTCGACGATGCCCTTGAAGCCTTTGACCGTGTCCTCGATCTTGACCTGGACGCCGGGCGATCCGGTGAAGACGGCGGCGACGTCGAAGGGCTGCGACAAGAAGCGCTCGATCTTGCGCGCGCGCGCCACGGTCACTTTGTCTTCTTCGGACAATTCGTCCATGCCCAGAATGGCGATGATGTCCTGCAAGGCTTTATAACGCTGCAGAATTTGCTGGACCTGACGCGCGACCGCGTAATGTTCTTCGCCAACAACAGCGGCCGTCAACATGCGCGAGGTCGAGTCGAGCGGGTCGACGGCGGGATAAATGCCCTTTTCGGCAATCGAGCGCGACAGCACGGTCGTCGCGTCGAGATGGGCGAAGGAGGTTGCCGGCGCCGGATCGGTCAAATCGTCGGCGGGCACGTAGATCGCCTGCACCGACGTGATCGAACCCTTGGTCGTGGTCGTGATGCGCTCCTGCAAGGCGCCCATGTCGGTGGCGAGCGTCGGCTGATAGCCGACCGCCGAAGGGATGCGCCCCAGCAGCGCCGAGACTTCGGAACCGGCCTGGGTGAAGCGGAAGATGTTGTCGACGAAGAACAAAACGTCCTGGCCCTGATCGCGGAAATGCTCGGCGACCGTCACGCCCGCCAAAGCCACGCGCATACGCGCGCCGGGCGGCTCGTTCATCTGGCCGAACACCAGAGCGCATTTCGATTTCACGTCCGGGTCAGGATGATGCGGATCGGCGTTGACCTTGGATTCGATGAATTCGTGGTAGAGGTCGTTGCCCTCGCGGGTGCGCTCGCCGACCCCCGCGAACACCGAATTGCCGCCGTGCGTTTTGGCGACATTGTTGATGAGCTCCTGGATCAGCACCGTCTTGCCGACGCCGGCGCCGCCGAACAGGCCAATCTTGCCGCCCTTGGCGTAAGGCGCGAGAAGATCGACGACTTTGATGCCGGTGACGAGAATCTGCGCCTCGGTCGACTGCTCGGCATAAGTGGGCGTCGGCTGATGGATCGCGCGCCGCGCCTCGGCGACGATCGGGCCCGCCTCGTCGACCGGTTCTCCGATGACGTTCATGATGCGGCCGAGCGTGCCCGCGCCAACCGGAACCGAAATCGGCGCGCCAGTGTCGGTCACGTCTTGGCCGCGCACAACGCCCTCGGAGATGTCCATCGCGACGCAGCGCACCGAGCTTTCGCCAAGATGCTGCGCCACTTCCAGCACCAGGCGGGCGCCGTTGTTGAGCGTTTCCAGCGCATTGAGAATTTCCGGCAGATGGCCTTCGAACTTCACGTCGACGACGGCGCCGATCACCTGGGTGACGCGGCCGGTCGGTCTGTTGGCGTTTGCCATTTCTATCGTCCTCGCTTCGCAATGGGCCGGGCGTTTGAGCGCCGGGTTTAAAGGTTCAAAGCGCCTCGGCGCCCGAGATGATTTCGATCAGTTCCTTGGTGATCATCGCCTGGCGCGTGCGATTGTATCTTTGCGTCAGTTTCTTGATCATGTCGCCGGCGTTGCGCGTCGCATTGTCCATCGCGCTCATCTGCGAGCCGTAGAAAGAGGCCATGTTTTCCAGCAGCGCGCGATAGATGCGCACCGCGACGGCGCTCGGCAGCAATTGGGCGAGGATTTCGCCTTCCTCGGGCTCGTATTCGTAAGCGGGCGCGTCCTCGTCCGATTTTTCGAATTCCGGGGGAATCAGTTGCAGGGCGGTCGGAACTTGCGCCATCACCGATTTGAACCGCGCAAAAAAAAGCGTGCAGACGTCGAATTCGCCTCCCTCGAACAAATCGAGCACCTTTTTGGCGATGGGTTGCGCATTGCCATAGCCAAGCGTGCGCACGGCGCGAAGATCGACGAGATCGATGATCTGCTTCTCGAACGTGCGGCGGAGCTGGTCGTAGCCTTTCTTGCCGACGCAAATGATCTTGACCGTCTTGCCCTGGGCGATCAGCGCATTGGCTCGCTCGCGCGCCAGGCGCACGATCGACGTGTTGAAGGCGCCGCAAAGACCACGCTCGCCGGTGCAAACCAGCAGGAGATGCGTCTGTTGCGCGCCGGTTCCGGTTAGGAGACGCGGACCCTGCGCGCCTTCGACAGCGCCGCCGGCCAGATTGGCCAGCACCGTTTCAATGCGCTCGGCATAGGGGCGCGCCGATTCGGCGGCGGCCTGCGCGCGGCGCAGCTTGGCGACCGCGACCATCTGCATCGCCTTGGTGATCTTCTGCGTCGACTTGACGGAGGCGATCCGGTTTCTGAGGTCCTTTAAGGACGGCATCGTTTGGCTTCTCCCCCTCTCCCCCCTCGCGAAGGCGAGGCCTTCGTAGAGCGCGAAAGAGGGTCAGGGTGTGAGTGAACCTTTATCAGGCGAAGCTCTTCGAATAGGCTTCGACCAATGCCTTGAGCTTAGCCGAAACGTCGTCCGAAAGATCGCGCGAAGAGCGGATCGCCTCGAGAATGTCGGCGTTTTTGGTGCGCAAGGTCGAGAGCAATCCATCCTCGAACGCCTTGACGCGATCGAGCGGCAGTTTGTCTAGATAGCCGTTGACGCCGCAATAGATCGAGCAGACCTGCTCTTCCATCTTGAGCGGCGCAAACTGCGCCTGTTTGAGGAGTTCGGTAAGGCGCGAGCCGCGGTTCAGCAGGCGCTGCGTCGTGGCGTCGAGATCGGAGCCGAACTGCGCGAAGGCGGCCATTTCGCGATATTGCGCGAGTTCGCCCTTGATCCTGCCCGCGACCTTCTTCATCGCCTTGGTCTGCGCCGCCGAACCGACCCGCGAGACGGAAAGGCCGACGTTCACCGCCGGGCGAATGCCCTGGTAGAACAGATCGGTCTCAAGGAAGATCTGGCCGTCGGTGATCGAAATCACATTGGTCGGGATATAGGCCGAAACGTCATTGGCCTGCGTCTCGATGATCGGCAGAGCGGTGAGCGAACCTGCGCCATGCTCGTCGTTCATCTTGGCGGCGCGCTCGAGCAGGCGCGAATGCAGATAGAACACATCGCCGGGATAGGCTTCGCGGCCAGGCGGGCGGCGCAGCAGCAGCGACATCTGGCGATAGGCTACGGCCTGTTTGGACAGATCGTCATAAATCATCAGCGCATGCATGCCGTTGTCGCGAAAGAACTCGCCCATCGCGCAGCCGGCGAACGGGGCGAGGAACTGCATCGGCGCCGGGTCGGAGGCGGTGGCGGCGACGATGATGGAATATTCCAGCGCGCCATGCTCTTCCAGAACCTTGGCGAATTGGGCGACCGTCGAGCGTTTCTGGCCGACGGCGACATAGACGCAATAGAGCTTGATCTTTTCGTCGCCCGACTGGTTGAGCGACTTCTGGTTGAGGATCGCATCGAGCGCCAGGGCCGTCTTGCCGGTCTGGCGATCGCCGATGATCAATTCGCGCTGGCCGCGGCCGATCGGGATCAGCGCGTCGACGGCCTTGAGGCCGGTCGCCATCGGCTCATGCACGGATTTGCGCGGGATGATGCCGGGCGCCTTGACGTCGACGCGGGCGCGCTTGGCCGCATTGATCGGCCCCTTGCCGTCGATCGGATTGCCCAAAGCGTCGACGACGCGGCCAAGCAATTCCTTGCCGATCGGCACGTCGACGATGGCGCCGGTGCGCTTGACCGTCTGGCCTTCCTTGATGTCGCGTTCCGAGCCGAAAATGACGATGCCGACATTGTCGCTCTCGAGATTGAGCGCCATGCCGCGAACGCCATTCTCGAATTCGACCATTTCGCCGGCCTGGACATTGTCGAGGCCGTAGGCGCGCGCGATGCCGTCGCCGACCGAGAGCACCTGACCGACTTCGGTCACCTCGGCTTCATTGCCGAAACTGGCGATTTCGTTCTTGAGAATGGCGGAAATCTCAGCGGCGCGGATATCCATCAGCCGACCTCTTTCATGCGGGTGCGAATTGAATTGAGCTTGGTTTTGAGCGAGCCGTCGACCATGCGCGAGCCGAGCTTGACGACAAGCCCGCCGATGATCGAGGGATCGATCTTCACGGAAATCTCGACATCCTTGCCGCCGGTGACGCCCTTGAGCGCCTCTTTCACGGCCGCGACATGGGCGTCGGACAGCGCCGCAGCGCTCGTCACTTCAGCGCGGGCGACGCCGCGATAGGAATCGTTGAGCTTATGGTAATCGGCGATCATTTCGCGGATGGCGAACAATCGCCGCTTGGTCGCCACGAGCTTGATGAAATTGGCGGCGATTCCCGAAATTCCAACCTTATCAAGGATAGCGCCCAGCGCCTGCACTTGTTCGCCCGCCGAAAACACCGGGCTGCGCACAAGCCGCTGCAGATCCGCGCTCTCGCCAATCAAGCCGTCGAAAGTCGTGAGGGCGGCGGCGACCGGATCGGTCGAATGTTCCTCTTTAGCCAGCGAGAACAAGGCCAAAGCGTAGCGCCCGGCCATTCCCGAAACGATGTTTTCCTCTTGAGCCACTTGGTTCGGTCTCTCGATGGCGGCGCCGCAGGGCTCCCGGCGTCGCGCGGCGCGCTGCAAACCCTGGGATAGAAGCTGGGAACATTCAAGCCTCGCGACGAGTCCCGCACCCCTCGGACCTCAAGGCGCGGGTTGCCTAACATAGGACTTTTGACCACGCAACCCGGCGCGGCCGTCCATGGCGAGGGGGGCCAAAAATGGACGATTTGCCGCGCTCGGCTAGAAGCTCGCGCTCCAGCCGCTTACCGCGTCGCCGCCGAGATAGGCAACGCCGTCGACCCGCAGATTGGCGGCGTTGAGGAGCGTCAGAATGCCGCCGCCGTCGTTGAGCGCGCCTGGCGCCAGAGGAACGGACAAAGGCTGGCCGGGAACAATCGCGCCGGCCGGCAGGGCAATCGTCTTTTGCGCGTCGGCAAGGACCGACCAGCCGGCGAGGTCGAACGGCGAATTCGTCATATTGGCGACGATCAGCGCGCCCGTCCCGTCGGCGGCGCGGTGAACGGAGGTCAATTCGGCTGCGCGCACCGGCAGCGGCGAGGGTTCGCCGATCCCGTCGGAAAAATCATAGAGCGGCGCTTCGGAGCCGGTGGCGCCGTAAAGGAGATCGCCATTGTCGTTGGTGTGCCAGGCCTGGGTCTGAAAGGCGAGGAAGGCGCCGGTCATCCGCTTGCCATGCTCGTCCCAGAGGAAACAGGCGCCGTCGTGCCAGATTCCATTCTCCCGCACATGCTGGTTGATCGCTTGGGGATCGCCCTGCGCCATATGGATATTGTCGACGCCGAAGGGCGTATCGGGCGTGTAGCCGAAGGCGGCGTCGGTCTGGTGCGGATTGTCCTTGTGGAAGCCGTTGCCGTAGAAAAACACGTCGCTGCTTTGGTCTTTGGCGACCTGCAGGATGGCGGTCAGGCGCTGGACGAGATTGTCGCCGCCCTCGCCCTCCATCGGCAGCACGCGCATCGCGCGTGGGTCGAACAGATTGCCGCGCTGGAAATCGAGCGCGCCGGACGCATAGTCGCGATTGACCGACGACAGGCCTTGCGGGCGGGCCAGGATCGAGGGGACGATCGGGTGGAGAAAATCGGTATCGATGAGGTAATAAAGGTAGGACTTATCAATGGGATCGCCCGGCTGGCCCTTGTCGGAGCGCACATTGATGGTGGCGAACCATTGCTGGCCGCCGGCCTCCAGAAGCACCCATAGATGCGGGTTGGTCGCCGGCGCGGCCGGAGCGAAAGCATGGACCTTGCCGCGCAGGCAGACGTAATTGATATGGCCCATGAGCCCCCCGAGAGCGCCCCGGGGGGCGTCGAGTGGAGATTAGGCCGGGACGAAGCAGGCTGGCAAACCGCCGGCGTCGTTCCAAGTCGCATGGGTCAAATACGAGTTTTTAGGCCCGACGCGGCTGTTTGGGAAAACCTTGGAATCGCTGGGAAAAACACGCAACCGGCAAGGCGGCGTTTTAGCGATCTGTTGGATATCAATGAGTTACACCTCGCAAAAACTTAGACTCCAAATTTTTTCCAAGCTTTTTCCAAATTTTTCCTTGGGCGGGTCCATAGACATCAATGGGTTAGATACCAAAAAGCTTGGAAATGCGTTTTTTCCGGAACTTCCCGCTAAAATCGCCGCCAACCGAGCGCGGCCGCATGGAAACGCGGCGCACCGATAGGATGCGGCTTGGAATGTCCAGAGAATGTTTCTGTAACTTAGAATATTCAAGACCTTCGCGCTCGGGCTTTCGCCCGCGACGGCGGCTCGGCGGCGTGGCCCCTCGAAAGAAGCGCGCCCAGAGCCAAGTCGATTGCTTCGTCGCTGCGCTCCCTCGCAAGGATGACTGACCGATTCGACACGCTTTTGGCGTGCCGCCGCGCGCCCGTGCGACGCTTTTCGCGCGTTCGGCTCTCCTATTTCGCGACAAACGCCATGATTTGCACGGCCCGTAGCGGCCCCAATCGCGCCCTCCGGCTTATGCCGGCATAAAGATATCTTTATCTCTGACAGACGCTGCAGGCGCCTTCTCCGCGAGCGCGACCTCGCAAAGGCAGCCTTTCGACCGGCCCCAGGCTATGCTCAAGGGCCGCCGCGTTTTCGGCCATTTCGCATCGAGCCAAATAACAATGACCGGCGTTACGAGCGGAACTTGGATTTTGGGCCTGGACGATCAGAAGTGATAGTCCACTCCCACGCGAACCAATTGCGCCTTGAAATCGGTGCTCGCCGTCAGCGCGCCGCCGGGGACATCCAAGTCTGCAAATGTCGCGGAGCGTTTGCCGAGGTTGAGGTAGAGATACTCGGCCTTGACCGTCCACTGACGCGCCAGCGCGTATTCCAACCCGCCGCCGATTGTCCAGCCGGTTGAAATCCCCGAAGTGGAGCCTGACGCGCAGTAAACGGCGAATCCCAAGCCGTTGCAATTGGAGACGCCTAGATTCGAACCCGTCGTCGTGGTTCGAACTTCGCCATAGGCAAGTCCGCCTGTGGCGTAGAGCAGGATATCGCTCGTCGGAAGAATGCCGAGGCGCCCCCGAATTGTCCCGAACCAGTCAAGCTTGGTCTGGACCGTGGTGAGCAGCGTTCCGCCGATGTATGGCGCTCCGGCGGCGGAACCCGTCTTCGCCAGTCCCGCAAAGGACAGGTCGCTTTCGAGGCCCGCCACGATATTTCCGATCTGGTAGTCATATCCGATCTCGCCGCCGCCGATGAACCCGCCTGGATGCAAGGCGGACGGTGGCGGATTGTTCACGGGCAGGATAACGGTTAGCTCCGCGGCGTTCGGGCTCAGAGAGGTGGGCGCGGTCCCAAAGCCGTAACCAGCGTTCACGCCGGCATAAAAGCCGGTCCAGGACGGCGCCTGGTATGGCGGCGCGGCGGCCGGCATGTTCGCGGCGAATGAGGCAGGGGCGCCTGCAAAACTCAGAGCGGTTGCGCCGAGCAAGGCGGAGATGATTTGACGCATGGAGCCCCCAGGAAAAACGACCCGCCGATGCGCGGTTAGGATAGTCGATGGATCCTCCACCCACCAGCCCCTTGCCCGCGTCCTCAAAACTTGTACGCCAACCCCAATAGCACCGTCTGGGTCGTAAGTGATTGGGTCATGCCAATTTGATCTATGGTGTTTGCGAAAAAGGCGTGACTGACGCTTCCGTAGTCGGCGTAACGATATTCGATCCGGCCAAGCCAATTGCCCCAAAGTTTTGTTTCAACGCCGCCGCCGATTGTCCATCCCAGTCTTGTCCACGACGCTGTCTCGTTGCGACTGAACGTGCACCAATTGCTTGTCGGCGCCGTGCAATTTGCGTTGATTTCAAAATTCTGCAGCGCGGGGCCGCCCGTTACGTATAGTAGCCAAGTCGGAGTGGCGAGGAAGCCGATCCGCGCTCGGGCGCTTCCGTCCCAACCCTCTTTGACGGACGACTGATCATTCGAGAACGATCCACCCGGGAATATGCTGCCGGGAATCCCACGGACCGTCTTGCTGCTATTCCCCCAGGCGATATCCCCTTCGACACCGAGAACCCAAAGCGGCGAGACCTGCCAGTTGTATCCGAAATAACCACCGGCTCGGACCGTAGCGCTGTCAAAACTCGCAGGATTTCCTTGGGGCAGTCTGCCGGAAGCCGTATTGCAGAATAGAGCAACAAGGCCGGTGCTCACTTCCGTGCAAGTGCTAGTCCAATTTGAGTTCGACCATCGTCCGCCAAGAGAACCGCCCGCGTAGAACCCTGACCAATTATAGGGGGAAGCCGGCGCCGCTACCGGCGCCTTGAGGACTGGCGCGGGAATATCATCGCCGAGAGCCGACCTCATCGTTGCAATAATCAACGCGATCGAGCCGAATACGATTTTTCTCAAGATACCCCCAATCGTGCGCGTCACGCTAACGGCGGCGGCGCAATCGCGCTTGGACGGGACGACACCCACGCACGGACTGCCCATCACTCTGGTTGCAATTTGAACCAGTGTGGCGCCCGTGCGACAAGTCATGGTCGCAGATGAGCGCGCACTTAAGGCGGCGAGCATGACGGACGACGAGATGAAGACCCTTCGGGTCACCACCGAGGCCACCCAGGGAACTGGCGGCGTCGAGGCTTTTCGCGAAATTTTTGGGCGCGAAATTCTTGGCATCGAGATCGACCCGCTCGATGGCCATCCGCTCGACATCCATTTGACGCTGCGGTCGCTACCCGGCTTCGCCATGGCGTCGGGATCATTGTCGCCGGTGCACAGCCGCCATACGCCCACGCTCGTCGACAATGACGACCTCGTCCTCGTCGTGTTGCAGAGCGGGTTGTGTGAAGTGAACCAATATGGCCGCGTCGCGACGGTCAACGAGGGCGAAGCCGTGCTGACGGCGAACGGCGCGGCCGCCACAATCACCGGACCGGCGCCGACTCGCGTCATCAATTTCCGGCTGAGCCGGAATCTGCTGACGCGGCGTATCGCCGATCTCGACGCCTTGGTTGCGCGTCCGATCCCCAAGAACGATCGCTTGTTGAAGCTTCTGGTGGGATATGCGGCGGTGCTGAACGATCAAAGCGAGCTTGGGACGAGCGAACTTCGCCGCATGTGGCCATGCACATGCACGACCTCGCGGCGCTGTTGCTGGGCGGCACGGACGGCGCGCCGCCGCACGCACAGGGCCTGCGCGCCGCGCGGCTGCGGGCGATCAAGGACGATATTCTCGAGAACATCGGGCAGCCCGGCCTGGTGATCGCCGATGTCGCGCGAAGCCAGCGGATATCGGAGAGTTATATCCGTCAGTTGCTGGCGGCAAACGGCACGACGTTCACGGATTTTGTTCTTGGCGAGCGCCTTGCGCGCACGCATCGCCTGCTGACCGATCCGCGTTACAGGGATCGCAACATCAGCGCGGTCGGCTATGAAGCCGGGTTCGGCGACCTCTCCTATTTCAATCGCACGTTCCGCCATCGCTGTGGCATGACGCCGTCGGACGTGCGCGAGGCGGCGCAGCGGGAGAAGGACGGGTGATTTTTTTTGAAATCCTCAGCGGCGATTCGCCCGCTTGGCCGCGCGGCCTTCCCAAACCTTTGCCGACCGAAAGCGTGGCCAAAACCTGCGAAGGGCAAAGCCCCGTCCGAAACCGCAGGGCAAGCGGAGAGATGAGCGTAACCATCCCGTAAGCCCCTCCTGGAACCAATATTGCGCGGTTTCGTTTATCCGCCAGTTGGTTTGCTTTGATCGGAGGGTTGCCAGATGCGTCGCATGATTTGCCTCAGCGCCGGGATTTTCGCCGGTCTCATCGCCTGCTCGACCGGCGCGTCCGCGCTGCCGGACATCGGGATTTTCTCCTATCCGCCCGCCACCGACAATTATGCCGACGAAAGCCCGGTCGCCGCGCCAATCCCGCGCGAGACGGTGGCCTATGACGGCGCCTACCGGGCCGGCTCCGTCGTCGTCGACACCGGCGAACGGCGGCTCTATTTCATCCTGCCCGACCATCAGGCGATCAAATACGCCATTGGCGTCGGGCGTCCGGGCTTCGAATGGTCGGGCGTCTCGCATATCGCGATGAAACGCGAATGGCCCGACTGGACGCCGCCCGCCCAGATGCTGAAGCGCCGCCCCGACCTGCCGGCCCATATGGAAGGCGGCATCGACAATCCGCTGGGCGCCCGCGCGATGTATGTCGCCGGAACCCTCTACCGCATCCACGGCTCGAACGAGCCCGACACGATCGGCCAGGCTGTATCCTCAGGCTGCATCCGCATGACCAACGACGATGTGACGGACCTCTACGAGCGCGTCAAAGTCGGTGCGACGGTCGTGGTTTTGCAGGGCGCGCCGCAGGATCTTGACGCGACGCCGACGGAGTGATTTGGAGACGCCTTCCGTTCGGCGCGGTTAAAGTTGGTGTGGATCTGCATGGGATTTAGTGCGGCGTTGCTCTAACTCCGCCTTGAAAACTGCCTGCAGCCATGGCGCCTGCGAAACTCCCTCGCTCCTCGCCGAACAGCAGATTCTGAAACGGGCGCAGCGCTGAATATTCGTGAAGCTGGTATTTGAGGGCGTCGTTCGAGGGGCGGATGGGGCTGTGGCCGAGCCATTCCATCGCGCGCTGGAGGAGAGCGTAGGATTCCGGCGCGACCGTGCGATCCCGATTCTGGCCGATCGCGATCGTGATTTCGCCGGAGGCGCGGTTTCCCGTGACAGTCCAATCCAATTTTGGAAATTCGATCCGGTAATCGCTCTTTTCGACGGGAAGCGGTTCGGAAGGCGCGGTCCAGAATTCATCGCTCTCGCGCGCCATGAAGGCGAGCGTCAGCGAGCGCAATCCCCAGTGGCAGCTCCCGGCCCCCGAATAGAGATCGACGATTCGGGCGTCCGTCTCGAAATAGCCCATCGTCAGGGCGCCCTCGCGCAGCGCGCCATGGAAGACGAAATATCGCCAGGTTGCGTCCAGGGCGCGGCGCGCCAACCCAGGGGATAGCGTAGCAGGCGAGACGAAGGAGCCTGTAAGGACGGCCGAGGGAATGGCGGTGCGATAGCAAACGCTTCTTCCCATCGTGGGTATGCCGCTCGGAGACAGCAGAAGCGCCGTCAGGGCGCCCGATTCGGCCAGCGTCTGCTCGATGAAAGGCCGCTCGAAGGACGGGTCCAACAGATCGATCCAATAGAGGTCGTAGGATATGCCCCAGGCATTGTAATAGTCGACCCGGCCGCGATCACCGTCGCGAAACCAGCCATTCTGCAGTAGATTCTTTTTGAACGCCTCATAATTGGCGCGGCTGGCGTCGGCGGGATAGCCGACGCTCCTCAGAAAAGCGTCGACGACGACCGGAAACAGCAGCCAGTTGTTGGTGCTGGAAATTTTGACGTGATCCACTTGCGCCAGCCAGGCATACACCCGGCTCTTTTCGCCGCTATCCAATTCAGACCAGATTTCGCGGCGCGTCAGCCAAAGAAGGCGGGCGATATCGGCGGCCTCCACGATGCGCTGGCTGTCGTCGTCGATCTTGCCCCAATAGGCCGGCGCCGAAGGGTCCGTCCCAGCGACGATCGCACTGCGCAGCGTCGCGACCAAGTCGACGACCGCTCCGGTCTGTGGATCTGTGACCTGCCGACCGCGCCCCGAATAGATCCAGGCTCCGAGCAGCGGCGCGGTCCTGGCGAACCCCTCCAACCCGCTAACCCTATAGCCGTACACGCTTGGCAAGCCAGGATAGTGGATGAGGGAAAAATTGTCGCCGGCATTGGGCGATAAAGCCGTGCAGGAAATAACCGAACAGCGAGTCGTAGCGCCTCTGGTCCGCAACGTTTGAGGCCAAAAAGCTTTGACTGGCCTGGCGATCGATCGGCGTTAGCGTCTCGGCCATCGGCCGGTATTTCCCCCATCCCTCGACGGCGCGCGAGCGCGCCATGCCCGCCAGCGCCGTCGCCACAATCGCGACAACACAAATTGTCAGAAATATCCGAACAGGGATGCGCCGCGCAGCCATTGTCCAACCACCTCCATGAAGATCAGCTGACCTTACAAGCAAGGGTCGGACCTAAGCCCTTATACACGGCTTTAGATCATCATGGGAGGCGGAGGGCGGCGCGCTGACCGAATGATGCGACGCCGGCCGTCAGCCGCCCTGGAGCCGCCGTCGCGAAGACATTTCCCGCAACGCCGCGCTATTCGAGCGGACTGACCGGCACGTCATTGACCTTGGCGGCGGAGGCGTTCGCGGGCGGCGCGCCTGGCGCCGCCGTTCGCCCCGTCCGATCTTGCGGCCGGCGAGGCTATGGTCGGATTTACGGGGATTTACGGGGACAGGATACGCATTGCGTCATTTCATGAATGTTTGCGCCGTCTAGCCCCCGCAGTAGATAAGGCGCTTCGACAAGCGCGCCGCGACCGTAAATCCGCGTCCACTTGGCGGCGGCGCGTTCATCGGCCTTGGCGTCGCCGCCGCGCTGGGCGATTCAAGTCCGGGCGTCGCGGGGCCACGCCGCCGAGCCGCCGTCAAACGGGTCTGCCGCTTTTCCGCTTCGATTCGACCCCCCTTCGGGGGTGACTGCGTATCGTCGGCGCGGCAATTTGCCTGCATGTCCTTTTGGTGTGCGATAGCGGCCCTTGGGCCGCTTCGCTCACCAAAAGGAGTTGTAGGCCAAACGCCATCGGCGAGCGCAGCGGTCAAGGCGCGCGAAGCGCCCGCCGAAGGCGGCTTGGCCTTGACGGCGAGCGCGCCGATGGCAGCGCCATCCTCGGCCCACTTGCGCCGGCGGTTCGGGCCAGAATTGAATCGCCTCGCGCCGCGTTCACGCCCGCTCGGCTTATTCCTTCTGGAATTTGGCCACGACGTCGCGCGCCACGGCGAGGATCGTTTTGTCGGGGTGGCCTTGGCAGGATTCGGCGACGCTTTTGAGGACGTCGTCCAAATCGACGCCTTTGAGAAAATCGCTGGGCGTCATCGCGTTGACGCCCGAGACATAGCCGGCGATCCATGTCGTCGTGACGATGACCCTCGTCTTATCCGCGGAAAAATCCTCGCAGGTCCGCATTGTCGGGCCGATCAGCGTCTGCGCGGATTGAGCGCGCTCCGCGCCGCAAAGAAAAGCGAGAGCGGCCATTATCGGCAACCATTTCATGGCCGTCCCCAGAGGATGCCTTGCGGAGCTTCAGCCCACAATGCCACAGTTTTGCCAGGCGGCCTATCGGTGAGCGCATCGCCCAAACGCCCGCCGGTCTTGCGGGACGCTCCCCCCAATCGAGGCGCCGCGGTGAGGTTGGAGCTCCCCAATTCCAACCGGCTATTCGAGCGGAGAAACCGGCACGTCATTGACCCTGGGCGCGGCGGCTTTCGCGGCCGGGGCGGCGGGCGGCGCCGGCGGCGCGGCCGCCGCATCCGGTTTCACAGGCGCGGCCGCGCTCGGCGCCGGCGCGGCGGCGGATGCGGCGATGGGCGTCGCATTAGTGTCGGCCGGCGCCTTAGAAGGCTGGGCGCTCGGCATGGGCTCGGTCTTGGCGCGCCTGACCGGCGGCTTGGCTTTCGGCGTTTCGAGAAAATCGGCGGCGGGCGGCGGCGACAGCGGCGCGACGTCGTCTTTGCGGCCGAACAGGCCGTCGAAAAATGTCGTGAGCGGCGACCATTCGTCGGAACTGGCGGCCTGGCGGCGAATGGCCGGGTTGCCGGGATAATGATGCAAGATGCGCCCGTCGCGCGCGTCGATCACTAATCGCTCCGATTTTTCCCCCGGCGCCAGCACATTGGCGAAATAGACCGCGCCGTGGCGAATGACGGGACCGGCTAGTTCATAGCCGTTGGCCTCGATCTGGCTCTCGATCTGATCGGGAGGCAGCCCGGAATCGGCGATGGACGATTGCGGATAGGCGGGGGTCGCGCCCATGCACAGGATGGCGGCCAGGGCGACGGCGAAAGCCGTCCCCCGAGCGAAAGACCAACGAAGGTTCATCGGGCGCAACTTTCTTGACCTCGCAGACCCCATAGCCGCCTTAGCCACCAATTGCGGCGCGTTCACGGCGCGGAGTGAAGCGGACGTGGCGCAGGTCGGCGCCTGTTACCGATGGACGGGGGAGCGACGAAGCGGGCGGAACGAGGCGGCCGCTGACCGCAGCGCCAGCCATTCGTTGATTGCTTGGAGGCGATTATGCGTGAAAGCATTTTGAACTCAAGGACGACCGCGTAGTAGCGGTCGCCGCCGGAGGCGGCGCGCCATAGGGCGTCGAAAGACGCCCGTCATAAATGACGGGCTATGGCGCGTCCTTGACTTCAAAATGCTTTCACGCCCCGCTCCGCCAAGCAAACAAGGAAGAACTCCGCCTCCAATGTTCCCGCAAGAGCGCGCCTGCCGCTGGCCGGCCCGCCCCGCATCGGCTAGGCTGCGGCGGCACACACAGGCGGAGCCTCCTCGCATGGACATCGTCATTCCCAACGCGGCCTCAATCAGCGTCTTCGCCGTGGCGGCGCTCCTGCTGCTGCTGACGCCGGGGCCGGCGGTGCTGTTCATCGTCGCGCGCAGCGTCGAGCAGGGGCGCGTCGCCGGGCTCGTCTCGGTGTGCGGCATCACCACGGGGACGCTCGTGCATGTCGCGGCTGCGGCGCTCGGGCTGTCGGCGCTGCTGGCCTCTTCGGCGCTGGCCTTTGCGCTCGTCAAATATGCGGGCGCGGCCTATCTCATCTATATCGGATTGCGGCGCATCCTCAGCCGGGCCGACGCGGCGGCCGCGCCCTCGCAACTGCCGCGGCGGAGTTTGACGCGGCTCTACCGCGACGGCATCGTCGTCAATCTGCTCAATCCGAAGACGGCCTTGTTCTTCCTGGCGTTCCTGCCGCAATTCGTCGATCCCGCGCGCGGCGCAATGGCGTTCCAGATCGCCTTCCTCGGCCTCCTGTTCGCGCTGATGGGGCTGACAAGCGACGGTCTCTATGCCTTGGCCGCCGGCACGGCCGGGCGTTGGGTCAAGCGCAATAGTCATTATTTGCGCTTCGAGCGTTACGTGACCGGCAGCGTGTTCATCGGGCTCGGCGTGACGGCGGCGTTTGCGGGGAACGGGCGGAAATAGCGGCCCCGCTGAGCGCTGGCTCAGGCGGAGCCGGCCGCGGGCGGACGTACGGATTTATGCGGACAGGCGATGCGCGGGACGGCTTTCGCAAAAGCAGTGCGCCCATCCCCGCAAGCCATAGTGGAAAAGGATAAGCGGTCAGGCGTTCCATGCCGCCTACGCCCAGTCCGGGATAGATCCGCATCGCCAGAAAGCCTAAGGCAAGCAGTCCTGTCGCGCCCAGGCTGAAAGCGATGAGCCCCGTCAGGCGGGTTGCGCGCGTCCAACTCAACATCGCAATGCCCATGGCCGTCATGCCCGCGTTGCAGGATAGGAAGTTTTCAACCGCGCCTATAAAATGCAGCTTCGGCGATACGTCCTCGGGAGCGAGCCCGACAATAAACACTCCGACCCCCGAGGCGCCGATCAACAACAAAGCGATCGCCCATAGCTTGCCCCTTGGAAACAACGGCCACACTAGGGCGGTCCCAAACGCGATCAGCAGCCCCTGCAAAAGAAACGACGCGTTCATCACCCCATGCAGCGGCGAGCACAAGGTTTGCGTCGCGCCAGCGAGGCCGCTGGCGCGAATGTCGCAGCCGACGGCGCCGAGGTCGCTTATGTAATTTTGACGCAGACTGTACGAGCCCGGCCACCCGTAGATCGACACCGCCTCGGCCGCAAAATACTGCAGGCAGAAGATCCACAAAACCGCGCCAACTTTTGTCCTTGTCATCGCGGCACCATAACTGTTTTGTCGGCCATGGTGCGCCGCGCCGTTGACCTTGCGTAAGGTTCGTCCGCTCGGCGAGAGAAGGCGGGGCGCCCCCAAGGGTTCCCTTCGCCGCCCTACGCTGCTATGCCCGCGTCAGCTCGCCCCAAGGCCAGCCGGCAAAGGCCCAATCCACCGACATGACCACCCATGCGATCGACAATATCCGCAATTTTTCCATCGTCGCCCATATCGACCATGGCAAGTCGACGCTGGCCGACCGGCTGATCCAGCAGACGGGGACGGTGGCGGCGCGCGATATGAGCGAGCAGATGCTCGATTCCATGGATATCGAGCGCGAGCGCGGCATCACCATCAAGGCGCAAACCGTGCGGCTCGAATACAAGGCGCTCGACGGCAAGACCTATATCCTCAACTTGATGGACACGCCCGGCCACGTGGATTTTGCCTATGAAGTGTCGCGCTCGCTCGCCGCCTGCGAGGGCTCGCTGCTGGTGGTCGACGCGAGCCAGGGCGTCGAGGCGCAGACGCTCGCTAATGTCTATCACGCGCTCGACGCCGGCCATGAGATCGTACCCGTGCTCAACAAGATCGACCTGCCCGCCGCCGAGCCCGACCGCATCAAGCAGCAGATCGAGGATGTGATCGGCCTCGATGCGTCAGAGGCGGTGCCGATCTCGGCCAAGACCGGGCTCAATATCGATCTCGTGCTGGAGGCGATCGTCAAGCGGCTGCCGCCGCCCAAGGGCGACGAGACGGCGCCGCTGAAGGCGTTGCTGGTCGACAGCTGGTATGACGCCTATCTCGGCGTCGTCGTGCTCGTGCGGGTGATCGACGGGACGCTGCGAAAAGGCACGCACATCCGCATGATGGGCGCCGACGCGCATTATGAAGTGGACCGTATCGGCGTGTTCCGCCCCAAAATGACCGACGCGCTGGAGCTCGGGCCCGGCGAGATCGGCTTCATCACCGCGCAGATCAAGCAGGTCGCCGATACGCGCGTCGGCGACACGATCACCGACGACAGGCGCCCGACCACCGCCGCGCTACCGGGCTTCAAGCCGGCCCAGCCGGTGGTGTTCTGCGGGCTGTTTCCGGTCGACGCCGCCGATTTCGAGGATCTGCGCGCCGCGATGGGCCGGTTGCGGCTCAACGATGCGAGCTTTTCCTATGAGATGGAGACGTCCGCGGCGCTCGGCTTCGGCTTTCGCTGCGGATTCTTGGGGCTGCTGCACCTCGAAATCATTCAGGAACGGTTGGAGCGCGAGTTCAACCTCGATCTCATCGCCACAGCGCCCTCCGTCATCTATCGCATAGCGCTCACCGACAAGAGCGAGATCGAATTGCACAATCCGGCCGACATGCCCGATGTCGTCAAGATCGAGGAGATTCGCGAACCCTGGATCAAGGCGACGATCCTCACGCCCGACGATTATCTCGGCTCGGTGTTGAAGCTCTGCCAGGACCGGCGCGGCGCGCAGATCGACCTCAATTACGTTGGCAAGCGCGCGATGGTCGTCTACGACCTGCCGCTCAACGAAGTGGTGTTCGATTTCTACGATCGCTTGAAATCTATCTCCAAGGGCTATGCCTCGTTCGACTATACGCTGACCGATTATCGCGCCGGCGATCTCGTCAAAATGTCGATCCTCGTCAATGGCGAGCCGGTCGATGCGCTTTCCATGCTGGTGCATCGCGACCGGGCCGAGGCGCGCGGGCGCGCGATGGTCGAGAAGCTGCGCGAACTGATCCCGCCGCACATGTTCCAGATCCCCATCCAGGCGGCGATCGGCGGCAAGATCATCGCGCGCGAGACGATCCGCGCGTTGCGCAAGGACGTCACCGCCAAATGCTATGGCGGCGACGCGAGCCGCAAGCGCAAGCTGCTCGACAAGCAGAAGGCCGGCAAGAAGAAGATGCGCCAGTTCGGCAAAGTGGACATCCCGCAGGAGGCGTTTATCGCGGCGCTGAAGATGGATAGCTGAGGGTGATGATTTTGGATCGAAGCGGTTAGTCGTCATTGCGAGCGGAGCGAAGCAACCCAGAAATCGCGCCCTATCTTGAGAGGTCACGACCTCTGGATTGCTTCGCCCCGCTCGCAATGACAGCCGAAGGATGGCCCCCGATGACCTCACCCCTGCCGCCCGGCTTCGACAAGCTCCTGCTCGAGGCGAACGGCTACCGCTTCGATGCGATCGCCTGCGGGCCTCGCGACGCATCTCTCGTCCTCTTCCTGCACGGCTGGCCGTCATTCGCGGCGAGCTGGATCGACGTGATGGCGCCGGTCGCGGCGGCGGGCTATCGCGCGGTGGCGGTCGATCAGCGCGGCTATTCGCGCGGCGCGCGGCCGAGCGAGATCGCCGATTATTCCATCGACCAGCTCCTCGCCGACATCGACGGCTTCGCGCGCGCACTCGCCGGCGCGGCGCGGTTTCATCTCGTCGGCCATGATTGGGGCGGGCTCATCGCCTGGCCCTATGCGGCCCATCATCCCGACCGGCTCGCCTCGCTAAGCGTGCTGTCGACGCCCCATTCGAAAGCGCATCTCGAGGCGATGCGAAACGATCCCGAACAGCGGCGCATGTCGGCCTATGTCGGGATTTTCCGCCAGCCCGGCCATGTCGGCGAACAGGCGTTGCTGAAAGAGGGCGCGCGCAAGCTACGCGCCATTTACGGCGGCAAATGCCCATCGGCCGAGGTCGAGGAAAACCTGTCGCGGCTCAGCGAGCCCGGCGCGCTGACCGCCACGCTCAACTGGTATCGCGCGCTCGACAACAAACTGTTGGGATCGCCCGTCGCGACGCCGACGCTCTATATCTGGGGCAGCGAGGATCAGGCGCTCGGCGCGACCGGCGCCAAAGCGACGGGGCGGTATGTGACGGGTCCGTATCAGTTCGAAATCCTCGAAGGCGCCTCGCATTGGCTGCCCGAGGAAGCGCCCGAGACGATCGCCGGACTCTTGCTCGGCCATTTCGCGAAATTTCCGGCGTGAGCGGCGATAGCGCTGTGGCTTCAGAGATCAGCGCCGCCCTAAAACTCGACCTCCAGTTCCTCGATCTCCTCGGCCTCGGCCTCGGCCGCTTTGCGCCATTCGACCATGGCGGGCAGCGCCCAGATGCGGTCGGCGTAGGCTTGCGTCTGGCGGTCGAGCGCGACGTCATAGGTGCGAAAGCGACTCACGACGGGGGCGTACATTGCGTCGGCCATCGATATTTCGCCAAACAGGAACGGGCCGCCATAGGCCTCCAGGCATTCGCGCCACAGGACCAGGATGCGCTCGATATCGGCATGCGCCTTCGACCAGATTTTGAACTTCGGAAAATGCGCTTTGATGTTCATCGGCAGCGCCTGGCGCAGCGAGGTGAAGCCCGAATGCATCTCGCCGCAAATCGAGCGGCAATGGGCGCGTTTTGCCTTATCTTTAGGCAATAGGCCTGCTTTTGGAGCAATTTCATTAAGGAATTCGCCAATCGCCAGCGTGTCCCAAACCTTGATGCCCTCGTAAGTGAGGCAGGGCACCAGAATGCTCGGCGACAGCAGCAGAATTTCGGCCCGCGCGTCGGCGTCACCGGGCGCGACGATCGATTCGTTGAAATCGATCCCCACGAGCTTGACCATCAGCCAGCCGCGCAGCGACCAGGACGAATAGTTCTTGCTGCTTAAGGTGATAGTCGTGCGCGACATCAGCGGCGCCAATCATCCAGAAAAAACCATTGAATCTCAAAGCAAATCATGTGCCAGTGGCACGTCGCTTGCTTCGTTCTCGCGCGCGGCGAGCAAGTCCCGGAATCGAGCAGAACGGAATGATGTACGATTCCTATCAGGCATTGGCCGATGTCGGCGATTCCGTCCGTCTGCTCGCCTTCAACGCCGAACGAATTCTTCGCACCTGGTCGTCTGGGCCGTTCGGTTCGCCCTGGCAGCGGATGGCGGCCTATTACGAAGTGGTTGCCTTGGCCGGCTTCACCCATGAGCGCCCCAGCTTCGACATTGCCGAAGTCGTGGTGCGCGGCGAGGCGATCCCGGTCGAGGAAGAAATCGTGTTGTCGACCGATTTTTGCGACCTGCGCCGGTTCCGCAAGGCGGGCAGCGCGGACGAACCCAAAGTCCTGCTGGTCGCCCCGATGTCGGGCCATTTTGCGACGCTGTTGCGCGGCACGCTGAAGACCATGCTGCGCGACCACGAGGTCTATGTCACCGACTGGATCAACCCGCGCAACATTCCGCTCGAAGCCGGTCCCTTCGCGCTCGACGATTACACCCAGCATTTGATCGATTTTATCCGGCATATGGGGCCCGATTCGCATATTGTCGCCGTCTGCCAGCCCGCCGTTTCAGCGCTCGCGGCCACCGCGGTAATGGCCAGGGAGGGCGCCAATCACCAGCCGGCGAGCCTGACCCTGATGGCGGGGCCGATCGACACCCGCATCTCGCCGACCAAGGTCAATGATCTCGCCAATGAAAAGCCCATCGAATGGTTCCGCGAAAAGATGATCGGCGTCGTGCCCGCCCGCCTCAAAGGGGGCGGCCGGCGGGTCTATCCCGGCTTTCTGCAGCTTTCCGCCTTCATGAGCATGAACGCCGAGCGCCACGCCAAATCCTTCGTCGACATGTTCCAGCATCGCGTCGCCGGCGATTTCGAAAAGGCCGACGCGATCCATGAATTCTACAAGGAATATTTCGCGATCATGGACTTAAGCGCGGAATTCTACCTGGAGACGGTCGAGCAGGTGTTCCAGCAAAACCTGCTGCCGCTCGGCAAGATGAAGTTCAGGGGCAATGTGATCGAGCCGCGCGCCATCAAGAAAACTTTCCTGCTGACGGTCGAGGGCGAGAAGGACGACATCTGCGCCGTCGGCCAGACGCTGGCCGCGCAGGACCTGTGCGGCGGCCTGCGCCCCTATATGAAGACCCACCACATGCAGGCCGGCGTCGGCCATTACGGCGTCTTCAACGGCCGCCGCTGGGACACGCAGATCTATCCGGTGGTGCGCAATCACATCCAGTCGAGCCGGTAGGCGCGGGGGCGTGACTCGGGAGGTTCGCGCCGCCCCTCATCCCAAGGCGAACGCGTAGCGTTCGTCCGCAGACCTCGCTAACGCGAGGCCACCTTCCCAAGACGAATGCGAAAGATTCGTTCGCACCCGCTTCGCGAGAGAAGGGGCGCGCGTCTCCCTTCTCTCGCGAAGCGGGAGAAGGTGGCCCGACGAAGTCGGGTCGGATGAGGGGCGGCGCGACGCCAATCAGCTGCTCGCCGTCGAGGTCATCAGGCCGACCGGGCGCCGGTGGAATCGGCGATGATCGCGATGCGACCGACATTGGGAATGTTGAAGGCGGGGCGCAAAACCCTGCCGCCGTTTTCGGCGACGAGGCCGACGCGATGGTCGATATCGTCGACCTCGATATAGTCGAACCAATGGGGCGGCGCGCCCGCCGGCGTCATGCCGGCCATGTCGATAACGCCGCCGACCACCGCCGGACCGCTATGGGCCAGCGTATAGGTGGCGCCGCCCTGCATCGGCATGTCGCTGAAGGTCCAGCCGAGCGTCGCGCCATAGAAGGCCTTGGCCTTGGCGACGTCATAGGTCAACAATTCGCGCCAGTTGAATGTTCCATGCGCCGCCATGTCGTCCTCCCGGTAAACGATGGTCTATACCGCCATCGCGCAAACGGATCGTGACAGCAAAACGCCGGCCCGTCACCCAGCCTTCGGACCGCCCTTGGAAACGCCGACCATGGCGGGCCGCAACACGCGATCGCCGATCGTCCAGCCGCTTTGGACAACTTTGGTGACCGTGCCGGAGGGCAGCGTTTCATCGGGCGCCTCGAAAATCGCCTGATGGAAATTGGGATCGAACTTCTCGCCTTGCGGCTCCAGCTTCTTGACGCCGTGGCGCGCGAGCGCGGCGGCAAGATCGCGCGCCGTCAGTTCCACGCCGTCGGCAAAGCTCTTGACCATTTCGTCGGCCTTGGCGCGCGCCTCCTCGGGCAGGCTTTCCAGCGCGCGCGAGAGATTGTCGACGACATTAAGCATGTCGCGCGCGAAAGCGCTGACGCCATAAGTCTTGGCGTCCGCCACTTCGCGCTCGGTGCGGCGGCGCAGGTTTTCCATTTCGGCCAGCGTGCGCAGGACGCGGTCCTTGAGGGCGGCGTTCTCGGCGTTCAGCGCCTCGACGACGGCAAATCCGTCGCGTTCGGCGTCGGGCTGGGTCGGCGCCGCGGCCTCCTCGAACGCGCCGTTCGAATTGGCCGCTTGCGCCTCCGGGGCCGCTTCGTTCGATGGCGCCTTGGGGGTGTCGTTCATGGTCAATCCTGTTGTGCGATAGGGCGCAGCGGATATCAGGGTTCGCGCGCCAAAAATCAAGCGCCGGAGCGGTGGGCGCCGGCGGCGCGCTTTTCCTCGGCCGGGTCGAATATCGCCAGAATATGCCGCCTGATCGCGCCCTGGCGGGAGGCCGAGACGATTTTCGACCCCGTCAAATCCGTCACATAGAAGGAATCCACCGCCTTTTCACCGAAAGTGACGATATGGGCGGAGCCGATATTGAGATTGAGCCTCGAAAGGGCGGCGGTGAGGTCGTAGAGCAGCCCCGGCCGGTCGAGCCCCGACACTTCGAGCACCGTGAAGCGGTTCGACAGATTGTTGCTGATCGTTACGTCGGGGGCCACGGCGAAGGCCTTGGCGCGCGCATCGGGGCCACGCTTGGCGGCGACCAATTCGCTTAAGCGAATCTCGCCGCGCAGCGCCTTTTCGATGCCAGCGGCGATGCGGTCGGCGCGGCGCAATTCGTCCTCGTCGCGCTCGAAGGCGCGGGAGAGGAAGATCGTGTCCAAAGCGAGCCCATCGGTCGTGGTGAATATTTGCGCGTCGACGATATTGCCGCCGGCGCTCGCGCAGACGCCGGCGATGATCGACAGCAGGCGCGGATGGTCGGGGGCGACGATGGTGAGTTCCGTCACGCCGCGAAAGGCGTCGGTCGCCACTTCGGTGGCCAGGGAGCGAACGTCGGAGGCCATCGAATAGAGCAGCTTGGCCTGGGCGATCTGGCGCGCCAGATCCACCTTCAGCCAATAGGCGGGATAGTGGCGCGCCGCATAGGTCTCGAAATCGGGGTCGGACCAGCCCGGCAGCGCCCGGCGCAACGCGTCCTGCGCCACGGCGACGCGCGACTTGCGGTCGATCGAGGAATGGCCGCCGCCAAGCACGACCTCCGTTTCCCAGAACAGGGTGCGCAGCAGCTGGCCTTTCCAGCCGTTCCAGACGCCGGGACCGACCGCGCGGATATCGCAGACCGTCAGCACGAGCAGCATTTTGAGACGCTCGAGGGTTTGCACGATATTGGCGAAAGTCTCGGTCGTGCGCGGGTCGGAGAGATCCCGGCTCTGGGCGGTGATCGACATCGTCAGATGCTGCTCGATCAGCCAGACGACCGCCTCCGTCTCGGAGGCATTGAGCCCGAGGCGCGGGCAGAGACGGCGCGCCACTTCGGCGCCGGCCAGCGAATGATCCTCGCCCCTGCCCTTGGCGATGTCATGCAGGAAAGCGGCGACGTACAGCACTGTGCGGTTGGCGATCGCGGGCAGGAATTCGCTGGCCAGGGGATGATCCTCGACCAGCCTTCCCGCCTCGATATTGGCGAGCACGCCGACCGTGCGCAACAGATGCTCGTCGACCGTATAATGGTGATACATGCTGAACTGCATCATGCCGACGATGCGGCCGAAATCGGGGACAAAACGCCCCAGCACGCCCGCCTCGTTCATGTAGCGCAGCACGGTCTCGGGCGAGTGGCGCGAGGTGAGGATTTCCAGAAAAATGCGATTGGCTTCGGGATCGTTGCGCAGGCTCGCGTCGATGCGTTTGAGCGAATGGGTGACGAGGCGCGTCGCGTCGGGATGGATCGCCAGATTGCTCCGGTCGGCGACCCAGAACAGGCGGATCAGATTGATGGGATCGCGTTCGAACGCATCGCCGCGAACGACGCTGATGCGATCGAATTCGATCTTGAAATCCTTGGCGTCGGCGATGACGCTCGATCGCCGGCGCAGCCGTCCGATGAAGCGGTCGAGCACCGGGCGCGGCTTGGCCTGGCGCTCTTCCAAAGCCGCGCAGACGATGGCGGTGAGATCGCCGACATCCTTGGCGATGAGGAAATAATGCTTCATGAACCGTTCGGCGTCCGACAGGCCGGCGCGCGGCGTATAGCCGAGCTGTTGCGCGATCGGGCGCTGAAAATCGAAGCTCAGCCGCTCCTCGGGCCGCCCGGCCAGGAAATGCAGGTGACAGCGCACGGCCCAGAGGAATTCTTCGCAGCGGCGGAATAGCGCGAATTCCCTGGCGGTGAACAGGCCGGCGCCGACCAGTTCGTGCGTGTCGCGCACTCGGTAGACATATTTGGCGATCCAGAACAAAGTATTGAGGTCGCGCAGGCCGCCCTTGCCCTCCTTCATATTGGGCTCGACCACATAGCGCGAAGCGCCGATGCGCTTGAGGCGGGCGTCGCGTTCGGCGAGTTTGGCCGCCACGAATTCGCGCGCGGGATGGGCGACGATTTCCTTGTCGAAGCGTTCGCGCAATTCGTCGAACAGCGCGCTTTCGCCCAGGATGAAGCGCGCTTCCAGCAGGGTCGTGCGGATCGTCATGTCCGCCTTGGCCTGGCGCAGGCATTCGTCGACCGAACGCGTGGCGTGGCCGACCTTCTGGCGCAGGTCCCACAGGATGTAGAGCATCGTCTCGACGATTTTCTCCACCCTGGGCGTCTGACGGCCGGGCAGCAGGAACAGGAGGTCGATGTCGGATCCCGGCGCGAGCAAGCCGCGCCCATAGCCGCCGACCGCCACCACGGTAAGGCGCGGCGCCGCTGCGGATTTGCCCGCGCGGAAAGCGCCTGATGCTATATCGTGAACGATGCCGATAATCTCGTCCTGGAGATCGCTGAGACGCGCGGCGCAGGCAAGGCCCTTGCCGCCCTCCTCAAGCTGGCGGCGCGCCTCGGCGCGGCCCTCTTCCAGCGCGGCGGCGACAACAGCGACCGCCGCCAGCCGGAAGCCTTCCTCGTCGGCGATCCGTTCGCGCAGCGCGGCGATTTCCGCCTCGAGCCGCGCCCGCTCATTGCCCCGTTTCGGGGCCGCGACGGCGCGGCGCGAGCGGGCCGAGCGGGAAGTTTGGGCCGAAGCAGATTCCATCACCGGGCTCTTAGCATAAGGGCGCGCGCGCGCCCATTTGGGCAAAGGATGGGATCAGCGGGCGGCCGCCCGCGCCTCGATGGCGTCCCAGATCGCGGCCGCGAGGTCTGGGCCGCCCAGGCGCTTGATGACGCGCAGGCCCGTTGGCGAGGTGACGTTGATCTCGGTCAGATGCCCGTCGATCACGTCGATGCCGACGAACAGCAGGCCGCGACGCTTGAGCTCCGGCCCGATGCGGGCGCAGATCTCGCGCTCCCTGGCGGTCAGTTCGGTTTCCCGGGCCGCCCCGCCGCGCACCATATTGGAGCGGATATCGTCGCCGACCGGCACCCGGTTCACCGCGCCGAGCGCCTGACCGTCGACCAGAATGATGCGTTTGTCGCCTTCGGCGACCTGCGGCAGGAATTTCTGGATCACCCAGGGCTCGCGGAAAGTGACGCTGAACAGATCGAACAGCGAGCCGAAATTGGGGTCCTTGACGCCGACCTTGAAGACGGCGGCGCCGCCATTGCCATAGAGCGGCTTCATCACGACTTCGCCATGCCGGAGCCGGAACGCTTCAATCGCGGCGCGATCGCGCGAAATCATCGTCGCGGGCATGAGGTCGGGAAAGTCCATCACGAACAATTTTTCGGGCGCGTCGCGCACGGATTTCGGATCATTGACGACGAGCGTGCCGGGCTGGACGCGCTCGAGCAGATGCGTCGTCGTGATATAGGCCAGATCGAACGGCGGGTCCTGGCGCAGCAGCACGACATCGACCTCAGCCAGATCGATGCGCCGCATTTCGCCAAGCAAGGCATGCTCGCCCTGGACGTCCTTGACCTCTAGAGACTGCGCTTCGGCGAGCACGCGGGCGCCGTCCAGCGTAAGCCGGTCGGGCGTGTAATAGAGAAGGCTATGGCCGCGCGCCTGCGCTTCCAGCAGCAAAGCGAAGGTCGAATCGCCGGCGATCTTGATCCGCTCGACCGGGTCCATCTGAACGGCGGCTTTGAGATTCATGGGCGGTTCTTGCCTTCGATGCGGGGCGCCTTGGCACCCCTTTTTTCAAGGATTTCTCATTGTTTGAACACAGAGTTGGTTTGAACACAGAGTTGGTTTGAACACAGAGTTGGTTTGAACACAGAGTTGCAACGCCGTCGACTTTTGCCCGGGCCCCATCCTGCCCCCCTCAATCCATGTCCAGCAGATAGGCGGCGGGCAAATGGCGCGGCAGGCGCCGGGGCGCGACGAATATGGCGTCGCCGCGCAGGGTCGCGCCCATCGCCCATGGGTTGCGGGTCAGCCAGACGCGGGCGGCCCGCGAAATACGGCGCCGTTTGATCTCGCTGATCGCGCTTGCCGCCTCGTCGAGGCCCGGGCGCGCCTTCACTTCGACAAAGGCTACAACATCGCCGCGCCGCGCGACCACGTCGATCTCGCCGCCCGCGATCTGGAACCGGCGCTCCAGAATGCGATAGCCTTTCAGCACCAGCCAGACGGCCGCCGCCGATTCGGCGCGCAGGCCGAAGAGATGGGCGCGCCGCCTGGCGTCGGAGCTGACGCGTCGGGCCATCTATCGCCTCGATCCCGCCAGCATCAGCGCCCGCGCATAGACTTGCCGGCGCGGCGCGCCGGTTTGCGCCGAAACGGCGGCGGCGGCGTCCTTGACCGAGAGATGCTCGAGCGCGCTCGCCAGGAGGTGGTCGAGTTGCTCGTCGGCGATGGGAGCGGCGGCGGCGGGCGGCCCGACGAGAACCACGATTTCTCCCTTGGGCGGCGCCTCCGCGGCAAATTGCGCGGCAAGCTCGCTTAAGCTCCCCCGCCGGATCGTCTCGTAAAGCTTGGTGAGTTCGCGCGCGACCGCGGCGTCGCGGTCGCCGAGTTCGGCGGCAAGATCGGCCAGCATTTCGGCAAGGCGGCGCGGCGATTCGAAAAACACCAGCGTGCCGGGCACGGCGGCCAGTTCATTGATGCGCGCGCGTCGCGCCGCGCTTTTTGGCGGCAGGAAGCCCTCGAAAAAGAAGCGATCGGTCGGCAGGCCGGCGACCACCAAAGCCGCCAGCACGGCGGAGGGCCCGGGAACGCTGGTGACCGCGATGCCGGCGGCGAGCGCTTCGGCGACCAGCTTGAAGCCGGGATCGGAGACGAGCGGCGTGCCGGCGTCCGAGATCAGCGCCAAGGCGGCGCCTTCGTTGAGCCGCGCCAGCAGATGCGGGCGCATCACCGCCGCATTATGCTCGTGATAGGCAACGAGCGGCGTCGTGACGCCATAATGGGCGAGAAGATTGCGCGAGACGCGCGTGTCCTCGGCGATCACCGCGTCGGCGGCGGCCAGGGTCGCCAGAGCGCGCAGGGTGATGTCGCGCAGATTGCCGATCGGGGTCGCCACCACATGCAGGCCGGGGGCGATCGGGTCCGCTTCGGCGCGCATGCCGAGCGCCGTGAAAGCGCTTGGCGGCGGCGTCTGCGCTTTGGCCAATTCGATGGAATCGCGCGCCGTCATCGCCGTCTCCAGAATCCGCGGGAACGTCATTATCGCCTCGCGAAGCCGCTTGCGCCAATCGGGCGCCATTGCCGGCGCCCGCTCAAGGCTGGCGGCGCGTCTCGAGGTTCCGTTTACCACCCGGGACTTAAAATGCCATAATTGACCGTAAAGACCGTAAGGCCGAAATGGGTGGCTCGGCGCGCCAGCGCTGATTCGTTTTTGCGAATTTCCACTGACGTGGCTGATGTGGGAGGTCCGAATGTCGGCTTTTGCCTCGATGTCCAACTTCGGGCGCCTTTTCGCCAGACCGGTCAGCCTCGCTTTTGTCGGTTGCGCGGCTTTGGCGCTGGCCGGGTGTGGGCCGACCGGCGAGCCCCGTTTTGACAATTCGATGGCCGCGCCGACGACCCCGGTGCAGACGCAGCCGCTGAACGGCTCGCCCGCCGTCGGCGAGACGCTCGGCGCCGGACCCGTGCGCATCGGCGTGATCGTGCCGCTAACCCAGGGAGGCAATCCGAGCCCGGTGGGGGTCTCGCTGCGCAACGCCGCCCAATTGGCGGTGGAGGAATCGGGGGCCAGCGACGTGACGCTGATGGTGCTCGACGATCATTCGACGCCCGACGGCGCCGCGCAGGCCGCCCAGGCGGCGATCGGCGCCGGCGCCGAATTGATTGTCGGGCCGCTATTCTCGCAGGGCGTGCGCGAAGTCGGCCGCGTCGCCAAGGCCGCCGGGCGCCCGGTCATCGCCTTTTCGACCGACACCAGCGTCGCCTCGCGCGGCGTCTATCTCTTGTCTTTCCTGATCGAGGGCCATGTCGACCGGGTGCTGGAATATGCGCGCTCGAATGGCAAGAAATCCTTCGCGGCCATGGCGCCGCAAAGCGATTACGGCAATGTCGCGATCGCCGAATTCCAGCAGGCCGCTTCCCGCCTCGGCGTTCGCGTGGTGACGATCGCCCGCTATGCGCCGGGGCAGGCGGCGGGCGCGGCCAAGGAGATCGCCGGCGTCGCTAACCAGATCGACGCCTTGTTCATTCCCGAAACGGCCGAGGGCATGGAAAGCGTCAATGCGGCGCTCGCCGCCAGCGGGATCAAGACGCAGATCCTGGGCACCGGAATCTGGAACGAAGCGCGGGTGATGAAGCTGCCGGCGCTGCAGGGCGCCTGGTTCGCGGCGCCAGAGAACGCCGGCTTCAGCGCTTTCGCCGAGCGTTACCGGGCCAAATTCAAGACCGATCCGACGCGACTGGCGACGCTGTGCTATGACGCCGTCTCGCTGGTCGCCGCGCTGGCGCGCACGCAAGGCGCGCAGCGCTTTTCGGAGAAGGTGCTGACCAACGCCTCCGGCTTCAACGGCGCGGACGGCGTGTTTCGCTTCCGCCCCGACGGAGCGAACGAGCGCGGCCTCGCCGTGCTACAGATCAGCAACGGCGCCGCCTCGGTGGTGAGCCCCGCGCCGCGCAGTTTCGCTGGCGGGTGAGGGCGGGCTGTTGCCTGCGCGGCGAGGTCCTACCCCGTCACTTCAAGCGCGATGCGCCCGCTCACCGCATCGCCATATTCGGTGATCGCCTCCACGACGACGCGGTGCGTTCCGGGCGGCAGATCGGCCGGCAGGCGGGCGACCCACATATGCGACGATAACTCGGCCTTGATCCAAGGCTTCTTAGTCGCCTCGTTGCGCGCGAAAACTTCTTCGACGAACGGGTCGGGCATGGTCTGGCGCGTCATCTCGATCGGCGCACGGCCGCCGATCGTCATGGCGACCTTCGTCCTGGGGCCGCCGTCGAACACATTGGCGACGATCGAGGTCGCGGCGACGGCGGCATGCGCGATCGGCGAGCCCAGCAATTGTCCGGCGCGGAAGTCGCGCTTGACCTCGCGCTGGTCGCCGTGGAAGCGGCTTTCGACGGACAGTCGGATCTGGCGACCGTTCGGCTCCTTGGCGGGCACGAAGCGCGTCTTATAGGCAAGGCCGTCGATCGACAGGATGTGGAACCCGTTCGGGCTGCCGTCGCGGCTGTCGGCGCAGGCGACGCCGCGGTGATCGTAAGGCCCGCTCCACCACGAGCCCGACACCGCCGTCATCACATGATGATGGTGCGGCGTCGGCCCGGTCCAGCCGTCGGCCGCGTCGAAATAATGATGCTCGGTCGTATGGGTATGGCCGGAAAAACTGACCGTGTAACGCCGACCCTCGAACAGCGCGAACAATTCCTTGGCGTTGGTCAGGTTGGTGCCGGGCTCGTCGTCGAGGTAATTGCGCAGCGGAATATGCAGCACCATCACGATGAGCTTGTCTTGCGGCGTCCGCGCGAGAATGTTTTTGACGAACTCGAGCTGCGGCGCATCGAGCCGCCCTTCATATTTGCCGGCCATATGCGGCTTGGTTCTGTCGGCGCCGAGATAGTCGACATCGTCGAGCATCAGGAACAGCGCATCGGCGTAGAAGAACGCATAATAATTGGGGCCGTACACGCGCTTGAACGTCTCGCGGCTATAGCGCCGGTCCGGCGCCTCGAAATTGAGATCGTGATTGCCGCCGATGTTCCACCAGGGCAGGCCGATCGCGCCGATGATCCTGTTGTAGCGCTCGTAAAGCGAGAGGTCGTCGAACATCACGTCGCCGGCGGTGAGCCCGAATTTGGCGGGGGTTCCGGCGAGCGCCTCGATCACGTCCTCGCGGATGAAATCGACTTCCGCGTCCGATTCGGGCTGTGGGTCAGTGAACAACACGACATCGAACTTTTTGGGTTCGTCCTGACGCCGCAGCGCGAAATCGAGCGACGCGGGCAACGGGCCGGTCGGTTCAATCCCTTCGAAGGCGAGGCCGAGCGAAGCGGGCGAGCCGCCAGGCTGATGGAGGCGATAGAAGCGCGGCAATTGCGTGACGGGGTCGACGGGCGGCATGAAGCCGGCGGCCTTGACGACGAAGATCGTCGCCTCTTGCGGCAAAGGCAGCGAGTAGCGTCCCTGCGCGTCGGTGACCGCGACGTCTTTGCCGTTCGAGACGAGGATATCGGGCAGACCGGAATCGTTGGGGCCGCGCACGCCCGCGCCGCTCGTGTCCTCGAACACGATTCCAGAGACCGTGGAATCTTGCGCGAATGCGCCGGTGGAGCTTGCCGGGATCACCGCCGCCGCCGCGGCGCCCGCCGCGCCAAGAAGAATTTCGCGGCGCGTCACGCCATCGGATTTGGCTTCGTTCGTCATGGGCGTCCCTCGGGGTCAGCGCGATTCGCCGTCATTCGACCAAGCGCATGTGAAGCGGCGATGAAATCGCGGCTAGGACGCTTCGACAGCTCCGCCTCTCACGCCGCCAGGTCGGCCACCACCGAATCGAGCACGGGAAAGCCCAGCGGGGTGACGCGCACGCGGCCCGCTTCGTTGGCGACAATAAAGCCGTCCGCGCTCAGCGAGCTGATCTGCCGCGCATCCAGCGCGCGCCCACTCAAGCGCTTGAAGCGCTCGGGATCGATGCCCTCGGTGAGGCGCAGTCCCATCAACAGGAATTCGTCGCCCTGCTCCTCGGCGGTCAGCAATTCGTTCTCGATGAGGCCGTGGCCTTCGCTCTCGACTTGTGTCAGCCACATCTCCGGATGTTTCTCGGTCGATTGCGCGCGCCGGCCCTCGGGCGTGATGAGGCGGCCATGCGCGCCGGGGCCGATGCCGGCATATTCGCCGTAGCGCCAATAAACGAGATTGTGCCGGCTCTCGGCGCCGGGCCTGGCGTGATTGGACACTTCATAGGCGGGAAGGCCATGCGCCTGCGTGATCTCTTGCGTCGCATCGAACAATTCGCGTCCGAGATCGGCGTCGGGAATGGCCAGCTTGCCGGCCTTCCACAGGCGCTCGAACACCGTGTCGGGTTCGATCGTCAACTGATAGAGCGAGAGATGCTCGCCCGCCAGCTCCAGCGCCCGGGTGAGTTCGGCGCGCCAGGCCGCCACGCTCTGTCCGGGGCGCGCATAGATTAGATCGAAGGAATGGCGCGAAAAGATCGAGGCGGCGATTTTCACCGCCTCGAGCGCCTCTTCGACCGTGTGGCGGCGCCCCAGCGATTTCAGGTCGGCATCGTTCAAGGCCTGCACGCCGATCGACAGGCGATTGACTCCCGCCGCGCGATAGCCGCGAAAGCGCCCCGCCTCGACGCTGGTCGGATTGGCCTCGAGCGTGATCTCGGCGCCGGGGGCGACGCTCCAGGCCGCGGCGATCGCGTCGATGATCGCCTGCACGGTTTGCGGCCGCATCAGCGAAGGCGTGCCGCCGCCAAAGAAAATCGAGCGCACCATGCGGCCCGGCGCGATTTCAGCCCGATGCTTGATCTCGGCGCGGAAGGCGGCGACGTAACGCTCTTCGTCGATCGCCGTTGAGCGCACATGGCTGTTGAAGTCGCAATAGGGACATTTGGCGAGGCAGAAAGGCCAATGCACGTAAAGGGCGAGGCCCAGATCGGAATCGGCGGCGCCCTCAGGGGCGCGATTCGCGGCGTCTTTCATGGCGCCCTTATGCCAGTTTGTCGGAGCGGGCGCTAGAATGTCCGCAGCGGTTGGTTGAAGCACGTCCTTCCCCCACTGGGGAAGCGGTGCGTGGCCCTTGTCGCTCGCGACGAAATAACCGATCTTGCGGCGCGTCCGGACCGGGATCGGCCGCATTGGGGGGAAAATGACGGGTTTGTCGGATCAATCGCCTGGCTGGCGCCAGAACGCCGGACATCGTCGCTGGCTGCAAGGTCAAGCCGATAGTCTCTTCGCGTTTTTCGAGAACGAATCCTTCAATCCCGCCGGCGGCTTTCATTCGCTCGACAAGGCGGGTCATGCGATCAAAACCGATTCGGTTCGCCCGCTTCACGCGACGACCCGCATGGTCCATTGCTTTGCGATCGGCCAGCTGCTGGGGCGGCCCGGCGCCGCCGATTTTGTCGATCACGGGATGGACGCGATTCTCAATCGCCATCGCGACGCCAAGCACGGCGGTTATTTATGGTCGTTCGACGATGACGGGCGGCGCGAGAGCGAAAAGCTCGCCTATGGCCACGCCTTCGTGCTGCTTGCCGCCTCCAGCGCCAGAATCGTCGGCCATCCGCTCGCCGACCGGCTGCTTGCCGACGTGAGCGAAGTGCTGGACAAGCGCTTCTGGGAACCCGCCTTCGGCGCCAGCGCCGAGGAATTTGCCGTCGACTGGTCGCCGATCTCGGACTATCGCGGACAAAATTCCAACATGCACCTGACCGAGGCGTTGATGGCGGCCTTCGAGGCGACGGGGGAGCGCGAATATCTGACCAAGGCCGAAAGCATCGCCGATCTCATCCTGCGCCGCATGGCGGGCGCCGAACATTGGCGCGTGCCCGAACATTACCGCGCCGACTGGACCATCGACCGGGAATACAAGGGCTCCGACATGTTTCGCCCCTATGGGACGACGCCGGGCCATTGGCTCGAATGGTCGCGCCTCGCCATGCAATTATGGGAGCTCGGCGGGCGGCGCATCGAATGGCTGCCGGGCGCCGCGAAGGCCTTGTTCGCCCAATCGGTCGACGTCGGCTGGGATGCGGCGACCGGCGGCTTCTATTACACGATCGACTGGAGCGGTAATCCGCTGATTCGCGACCGTATCTGGTGGCCGTGCTGCGAGGGGATCGGCGCGGCGGCGTTTCTGGGCGCCGAGGACGGCGGCGCGTTCTACGAGGAATGGTATCGGCGCATCTGGGATTTTTCCGCGCGCCGTTTCATCGACCGGCGCGCCGGCGGATGGATCCCGCAGCTCGACGATTCGCTCGATCCCATCGACCGCTACTTTACCGGCAAGCCGGACATCTACCACGCCCTGCAGGCCTGCCTCATTCCGCTCTACCCGGCCAATGCGAGTCTCACGCGTGGCATTGTCGGGGCGGGCTGACTTCAGGCGTCGCGCCACCCCTCAACTGGCCTCGCCAATGCGAGGCCGCCTTCTCCCGATTCGCGACAGAAGGGATCAAACTCACAATCCTTCGAACAACGCGGTCGACAGATAGCGCTCGGCGAAGGAGGGGATGATGATGACGATGTTCTTGCCCTCAAATTCGGGACGCCGGCCGATTTCGATTCCCGCGGCGACCGCCGCGCCCGAGGAAATGCCGACCGGGATGCCCTCCAGACGCGCGACGAGCCGCGCCGTGTCGAACGAGGTCTGATTGCCCACCGTGACGATCTCGTCGATCACGCTGCGGTCGAGAATGGCCGGCGCAAAGCCCGCGCCGATGCCCTGAATCTTATGGGGTCCGGGTTGGCCGCCCGACAGGACGGGCGAATCTTCCGGCTCGACCGCGATCATCTTGAGGCTGGGCCGGCGCGGCTTGAGCACCTGGCCGACGCCGGTGATCGTTCCGCCGGTGCCGACGCCCGAGACGATCGCGTCGACTTCGCCATGCGTGTCGTTCCAGATTTCCTCAGCGGTAGTGCGGCGATGGATTTCGGGATTGGCGGGATTTTCGAATTGCTGCGGGATGACGGCGCCCGGCGTGGCGGCGACGATTTCCTGCGCCTTGGCGATCGCGCCTTTCATGCCGAGCGGCGCCGGCGTCAGCACGAGTTCGGCGCCGAGCAGCGCCAGCATCTTGCGCCGCTCGATCGACATCGATTCGGGCATGACGAGAATGAGCTTGTAGCCGCGCGCGGCCGCGACGAACGCCAGCGCGATGCCGGTATTGCCCGAGGTCGGCTCGACCAGCACGCCGCGCCCCGGCGCGATCTTGCCTTGCGCCTCCAGCGCGTCGATCATCGACACGCCGATGCGGTCCTTGACGCTCGATATCGGATTGAAAAATTCGAGCTTGGCCAGAAGATGCGCGCCGACACCCTTCTCCTTGGCGATTCGATCGAGGCGGACGATCGGCGTGTTGCCGATCGTGTCGGTGATCGAATCATAGATGCGCCCTCTGCCGAGGGCGGGCGCCCCCGCTTCAGCGCTTTTCGGATGAGCGTCGGCCATCAAACATGCTCCATTGCGCCGACCCCTCGAGGCAGGGGACGGATGCGCCGGATGCTATCAGCTATGCGCAGGCTGTCTATATAGAAGGCGCCCAGCCCCTATTTAGATTGTAAAATCGCCGTCGACTTTGTCCTCTTCGAGGATATGGGCGGCGACCGCCTCGCTGCAGAGATCCTCGACGGTGATCGCGTCGAGCTCGGCCAGAAACGTATCGCCGGCCTTGCGCACGGCCGGCTCGATCACCTTCTTGACGAGCTTGGAGGAGCCGCCAATTTCGCTGGGATCGGCGGCGCTCAACGCCGCGGCGGTTCGCACGATTTCGCCCGCCGTGATCTTGCGCCGCTCTCTCGCCAGTTCATATCCGCCGCGCGGCCCGCGCACCCCTTTTAGAATATTGGCTTGCACGAGACCCTGCAGCAAGGTTTCCAGATGGCGCGGCGGCAAGTGATGGCGCGCCGCGAGCGATTTGGCCGCCACCGGCATGGGCCTGGCGTAGAGCGCGACATCCACCACTGCGGCGATCGCGAGCAGGCTACGCCTCGACAAGATATTCATTTCAACTCTCCGTACCGCCGATTCCGGTTGACCCAAACCCACCTGCGCCACGCACGCTCTCGCCCAACCCGTCGTTCTCCACCAGCGCAATGCGCTCGACTGGAGAAACGACGAGTTGCGCGATGCGCGCCCCGCGTTTGACTGCAAATGGCTGGTTCCCGAAATTCACCAGTATGACCCCGATTTCCCCGCGGAAATCGGCGTCTATGGTTCCAGGACTATTAAGGACTGTAACCCCAAAATTCAGCGCCAATCCTGAGCGAGGCCTGACTTGCGCTTCGTAGCCCTTCGGCAATTCGATCGCCAATCCCGTAGGGATCAGCGCGCGTGCGCCAGGCTGCAAAACGACGTCGGCATTCCCCTCCACCGCGGCGATGAGGTCTAATCCGGCCGCATCTTCACTATGATAAGCGGGTAATTGCAAGTCCTCCGCATGAGAAAACCTTCTAAATCGAACGTCGATCATCGTTTGTTATCCAGCATCGCGATGAGCCGCCCGATCAATCGCTCAGCCACCGCTTGTTTGCTCATTTTCGGCCAGGATTCCACGGCGGATTCCGTCACGAGGTGAACGAGATTGGCTTGGCCGCCGAAGGTTCCCGAGCCCTCGGCGACGCTATTGGCGAGGATGAGATCGCATTGCTTGCGCCGCAGCTTTTCGCGTGCGTTCTCAATAATATATTCGGTCTCCGCGGCAAATCCAACGATCAGTTTTGGTCGATCGACCGATTTACGGCCAATTGTCGCGAGAATGTCCGGATTCTCGATCAGGGAAAAACCGGGCGGCCCATTTGCGGTCTTTTTGATCTTATGCGCGCCGACAGATTCGACGCGCCAATCGGCGACCGCCGCCGCCGCGATGAAAATATCGGCGGGCAGAGCCGCCTCCACGGCGCCAAGCATTTCGCGCGCGCTTTCGACATGGATCGTCTCGGCGCCGACAGGGTCGGCGAGGCAGACCGGCCCGCTGACGAGCGTGACCCTCGCGCCGGCGTCGCGCGCGGCTTGGGCGATGGCGTGACCCTGCCGGCCCGAAGAGCGATTGCCGATGAAGCGCACAGGATCGATGGGTTCGTAAGTCGGGCCGGAAGTCACCAGCACATGCCTGCCGGCGAGCGGACCCTTGCCGGACGGCTCGCTTGTCCGGCCGACCCCCGCCGGCAGGGCAAGGCTGGTCGGTCTGGACAAAGCCATCTCGATCGCCGCGACAATCGCCATCGGCTCGGCCATCCGGCCCGGACCATATTCGCCGCAAGCCATGTCGCCGTCGTCGGGGCCGACGAACAGAATTCCATCCTCGCCCAGCACGCCGACATTGCGCCGCGTGGCCGGATGCAACCACATGCGCAGGTTCATCGCCGGCGCGACGAGCGTTTTCTTGTCGGTCGCCAGCAGGACGGTCGTCGCCAGATCATCGGCCATGCCATTGGCCATGCGCGCGATGAGATTGGCGGTGGCCGGCGCGACGACGACAAGATCGGCCGCGCGCGACAATTCGATATGGCCCATTTCGGCTTCGTCGGTCAGCGAGAACAGATCGTCATAGACCTTGTCGCCGCTCAGCGCGGCGGCCGAAAGCGGCGTGATGAATTGCTTGGCGGCCGACGTCATCGCGACGCGCACGCTGGCGCCGCGTTCGCGCAGCCGGCGGATCAGTTCGAGCGCCTTATAGGCCGCGATGCCGCCGCCGATGATCAGCAGAATGCGCGAGCCTGAGAGTTGCGTTTGCGTCATGGATCGTCACCATCAAAGCGAGAAACTAGGAACCAATTAAGACGCGGCAAGACATCACATCCGAAAGGCGATCCAGGCGAGCAGCGCCGCGATCGCCCAGAGCGCCACGGTCGGCAACAAAGCCAGCCGCCGCTCGTCGCGCAATCCACGCTTCTCGAACGCATCGAAAAGCGGCGTTTGGCCGGCGGCGGCCGCCTCGTCCCAGCGCTCGATGAGGCGGCCGAGGCGCTCCATCTGTTGCGGCGCATCGGCGAGAATCTTCGCGGCCAGGGAAACGCTGCGGCCGAAATCCTCGATCTTGCCGCGCGGCCCCAGATTCTGGGCGATCCAGTCGCCAACGACCGGCTCGGCGGTCGCCCACATGTTGAGACGCGGGTCGAGCTTGCGCGCGACGCCTTCGACCACGACCATGGTCTTTTGCAGCATGACGAGCTCGATGCGCGTCGCCATATCGAACAGCGCCGTGATCTCGAACAGCAGCGTCAGCAGCTTGGCCATCGAAATCTGATCGGCGGTGCGCGAATGGATCGGTTCGCCGATCGCGCGAATGGCCTGCGCGAAATCCTCGACCCGATGGGTTGGCGGGACATAGCCGGCCTCGAAATGCACCTCGGCGACGCGTCGATAATCGCGCGTAATGAAGCCGTAAAGGATTTCGGCCAGAAACCGCCGCTCTTTCAGACCGAGCCGGCCCATAATGCCGAAATCGACCGCAGCGATGCGCCCCTGCGGATCGACGAACAGATTGCCCTGATGCATGTCGGCGTGAAACAGGCCGTCGCGCAAAGCTTGGCGCAGGAAGGACTGGATCACGACGCGGCCGAGCTTCGGCGGATCGAATCCGGCGTCGGCGAGCCGGTCGGGGTCGGACAGCGGCAGGCCGTCGATCCATTCCAGGGTCAGCACTTCGCGCGTCGTGCGGTCCCAGTCGATCTTCGGCACGCGGAACTCGGAATCCTCAGCGACATTCTCGGCAAATTCCGACGCCGCCGCCGCCTCCAGGCGAAAATCCATTTCGATGCGCACCGAGCGCGCGAGCGCCTCGACAATCTCGACGGGCTTCAGGCGGCGGATGTCGGGCGCCATCCGCTGCAACAATCTTGCGGCAAAGAACATGTCCGACAGGTCGCGCGAAAAGCGCCGCTCGACGCCGGGACGCAGGATTTTGACCGCCACTTCGCGCGTCCCCTCGCGGTCGCGCACGCGGGCGCGATGCACTTGCGCGATGGAAGCGGCCGCCACCGCCTCGCCGAACTCGACGAACAAAGCGTCGAGCTTCACGCCAAACGCCGTCTCGATCGTTGCGACCGAAACGCTGCGCGGATGCGGCGAGACGCGGTCCTGCAGCCGCTCCAACTCAGCCACGACTTTCGGCCCGACAATATCGGCTCGGGTCGAAAGGAATTGGCCAAGCTTCACATAAGATGGGCCGAGCCGGTCGATGGCCGCCGACAGGCCGCCAAGACCCTTGGCGCCTGGGCGCGCCAGAAGATTGGCGAGCGCGAGCGGCGCGCGCGCCAGCGGCGGCAGGATTTGCGGGTCGACATCGACGAACGCGCCCTCGCGCGCCAGCACGAAGCCGGCTCGCACAAGACGGGCGCAATGGCCGAGATTGGCGAAGGGCCGCAAATCTATAGTTTCCAGCCTGAATGGATGGCGACGACGCCGCCCGACAGGCGCAAATAATCGGCGCGCGCAAAGCCCGCGTCGCCGATCTTGTCGGCGAAAAGCTCCGGCGTCGGAAAGCGGCGAATCGATTCGACGAGATAGCGATAGGGCTCGCCATCGCCGGTGAGGACCTTGCCGATCGCGGGAATGGCCGTGAACGAATAGGCGTCGTAGAGGCGGTCCAGTAGCGGCGTATCGACGCGCGAGAATTCCAGCGCCAGAAAACGCCCGCCCCGCTTCAGCACGCGATAGGCCTCGGCCAAGGCCTTGTCGATGCGCGGCACGTTGCGAATGCCAAAGGCGATCGTATAGGCGTCGAAACTATCGCTGGGCAAAGGCAACGCCTCGGCATTGCCCTCGACAAAAGCCACCTGCCCGGCCGCCTTGCGCCGGGCGGCGCGCTCGCGCCCGACCCGCAGCATGTCGGCATTGACGTCAAGCGCCGTTACGGCGGTCAGCGGGCCCCCCGCCTCGGCGATTCGAAAGGCGACGTCGCCGGTGCCGCCCGCGACGTCGAGATGCGCGAAAGGCCGATGGCGCGGCGGGCGCACCTTGGCGACAAGCAGGTCTTTCCACAGCCTGTGCAGGCCGAACGACATCAGATCGTTCATCAGATCGTAGCGATCGGCGACCTTGTGAAAGACATTGTCGACCAGCCCCTGCTTTTCCTCAAGCGGGACCCGTTGATAGCCGAAATGCGTTTCTTCGCGGGCTGGCGAGGACATATTTGGCTCCGATGCGCCCCAAGCATAGCGCGCCGGGGCGCGATTGGCGAAGCTGATAGCATTCTTTTGCGCGGCGCGCCTTTTTGTAGACAGGCCCGATGGCGTCAACGTTAACTGCGCTCGCGCCTGCGCAAGAGATAGGTGTCCATGATCCAGCCCTTCCTCGCCCTCGCCTCGGCGCGGATTTTCTCGATTTCGTGGGCGACTTCCCGCACATCGCCGGATATGAGGATCTCGTCCTTCGTTCCGACATAAGCGCCCCAGTAGATTTCGATTTCTGCGTCCTCGACGGCTTTGAAGGCGCAATGGGCGTCCAGCATCACGACGAGACTGTCGAGGGGATCGGGAAAGCCCGCCGCCACATTGCGGCCGGTCGTAATGTGGATCGGCGCGCCGATCTCGTTCAGCGAAATCTTATGGGCGGCGGCGAGCGCCTGCACGCTGCTGATTCCGGGGATCACTTCATAAGTGAATTCCACGATCCCTCGCTCGAGGATCTGTTGGACGATGCGCAACGTGCTGTCATAGAGCGAGGGATCGCCCCAGACGAGAAAGGCGCCGCATTCGTCCGGCGCGAGCTCGCGCCGGATCATAGTCTCGAACAGGACCGCCCGGCGTTGATGCCAGTCCTTCACGGTTTCTTCATAGGAAGCGGGCGTTCGATCGCGCTCCGGGTCCGGCGCGACGACGGTCCGGTAGGATGGGTCCTTGATGTAGGTTTCGCAAATCTCTTGCCGCAGGCGGTTGAGATCCTCCTTCTCGGCGCCCTTGTCGACGACGAAGAACACGTCGACGGCGTTGAGCGCATGAACCGCCTGCATGGTGACATGATCGCGATGTCCCGCGCCGATGCCGATGAGGAGAAGTTTTCGCATCTTGGGGCTTTCTGGTCGGGCGCAGACGCTTGCTATCTAAACCCCCGCCATCAAACGAGCCAACCCGTCGTCCGGCTCGATCCATCGCAACGCGCCGCGATTCAGCATGTAATTGACATGGGCGAGCAGTTCGCTGAACGCGAATCCCATCTGGTGGGGGTCGAGTTTGCGCGTGAACAGCACCGGCAGCAGTTCGGCCGGGCGGTGCGGCTTTTCGCGGCAGGCTTGCAGCAGAGCCTCGCAGCGCGCCTCGTGATGGGCGGTGAGCTCGCTCGCGCGTTCGTGCAGGCCGTAAAACGGCAATTGATGGCCGGCCAGCACCAGCGAATCTTCGGGAAGATCGGCTTTCAGCACGCGCAGCGAGCGCAGGTAGAGGCCGAGCGGGTCGTCGCGCGGGCTTAACGCGGAGACGCTGACATTGGGCGAGATTTTCGCCAGCACCTGGTCGGCGCCCAGAAACAGCCTCTCCTCGCGATTGAACAGCATGAGCTGCTCGGGCGCATGGCCGTCGCCCGCCAGCACATTAAACCAGCGCCCGCCGATGTCGAGCCGGGCGCCCGCCACCAGACGTTCGAAGGTCGGCGGCAAAGGCGCGACCATGCCGAGATAATCATGGCCCATCGTCGCGATCAGCGCCGTCGTCGCCTCATCGAGGCCGTTGCGCCGATAGAAATTGCGATAGACCGGCGCCTGCAAGCGGCCCGGCGCGAGACTGAGGTTGAGGCATTCGATATAGGCGGTCTTGCTGGTCATCAGTGGAATGTCGAATTTTTCCGTCAGCCAGCCGGCAAGCCCGATATGATCGGGGTGCATATGGGTGACGATGACCCGCGTCAGGCGCCGGCCCGCCAAAGGGCCGGCCAGCAGCGCGTTCCAGGCGAGACGCGCCTTGTCATCGTCGATGCCGGTGTCGACGACCGCCCAGCCGTCGCCATCGTCGATGAAGTAAACATTGACGTGATCGAGCCGGAAGGGCAGCGGAATGCGCGCCCATAACAGGCCGGGCGCGATTTCGATCGCCTCGCCTCGTTCGGGCGGCGTCGGAAAAGGGAAAACCAGGGACGCGGGCTCGGCGGTTTCTGTCATCGACCCTTTTACACGACCCCGCGCCATTCAAGCCATTGGCCGTGAAAGTCGGCGAGGCCGAGCAACGCATCGACAGGTCCGTGCGGCCATAGCGACAGCCGCAATCGCGCGCCGCGCCGCTCGTCGGCTTCCGCTTCCAGGCGCAGCCAGGCGAACGGGCTCGCCTTGGTCGCGCGCCCCGCCGCCTGCTCGACCGCGGCGCGGATCGCCGATTTTGTCGCCTCGGGTAGATATTGCCAGAACACGCTATGGGCGAGGACGAGCGCGCGGCCAGGCGCGCCGAGCGCTAATTCGCGCGGCGCAAAATGCGCGGCGTCGCTCGCCTTGACGCGAATATTTTGCGCGGCGGCGACATCGAGCGCCGCCTCGGCGCGCGCGAGCCGCACGGTCTGATCGGGCCAGATATAGGCCAGCATCCGCGCGCGAGCGGCCGGGTCCTTCGCATCGACCGGATTGAGATCACAGCCCTTGCGGTCGGCGATCTCGATCGAGCCGGCCAATGCGGGCGCCGCGCCGCGCCAGTCGCAGGCGATCCTTACTTTCGCGTCGGGCGCGCCCCAGGAGAGCGACCCATATTGGTAGCAATAGCGATCGAACGAGAGGTTCAATCCCGCGCTGGCGCCGATTTCGCGGATGGCGAGCGGCAGGCCGGCGCGGCCGGCGATCTCCAGATATCCCGGCAACAGCGCGCCCGACCTTGCGACCTCGTTGGTTTGCGGCGCGCTGTCGAGAAAGCGCGTCAAGGCCGCATCCTCCTCGGCGATCGCGCTTTGCGCGCCGAGCCAGAATTCTTGCGCGGAGGGCAGGCGATTGGGCGGGTAGAGCGGCGCCAGCGCGCGATGGCCGCGGCGCGCCAGAGCGTTCAGCGCGCCGCAGGCGCGCAGCGCAACCGCATCGGCTTCCGCCCTGCCCGGCCAATTGAGTAGCCGGGCGCCAAAGGCGCTTTCCCCCGTCAAATATTCGTGCAGCGAGCGGCAGACGAGCGCCGTGAAAGGCGAGCCCAATTGCTCGCACCATTCCGCCTGCTGGCGAAAATTATCGCGAGCGTCGGGATTCGTATCGGCCATGTCGAATAGCGCTTGCCGCCGTCACGCCGCCAATTGTCGCAACACGTAATGCAATATCCCGCCATTGACGAAATATTCCAGTTCGTCGAGCGTATCGATGCGGCCGATCAGCGGCACGCGCGTGATCGCGCCATCGGCCGAGACGATTTCGGCCTCCATCTTCTGGCGCGGTTTCAGATCATGCGCGAGGCCGTGGATGGTGACCTTTTCATCGCCCTTTAAGGCCAGCGTCTGCCAGGACGTCCCTTCCTCGAAGACAAGCGGCAGCACGCCCATGCCGACCAGATTGGAGCGATGGATGCGCTCGAAGCTCTGGGCGATCACCGCGCGCACGCCGAGCAGCTTGGTTCCCTTGGCGGCCCAGTCGCGCGAGGAGCCCGTGCCATATTCGCGCCCGGCGAACACGACGAGCGGCACGCTCTCCTTCTGGTAGCGCATCGCGGCGTCGTAGATCGCCATGCGCTCGCCAGAGGGATAGTGGATCGTATAGCCGCCCTCGACGACATTGCCCGCGGAATCTTTGACCATCTGGTTCTTGATGCGGATATTGGCGAAAGTGCCGCGCATCATCACTTCATGATTGCCGCGCCGCGTCCCATATTGATTGAAATCGACCGGGCGCACCTGATGCTCGATCAGATATTGGCCGGCCGGGCTTTTCTCGCGGATCGAACCGGCCGGAGAAATATGATCGGTGGTGATGGAATCAAGGAACAGGCCGAGGATGCGCGCCCCTTCGATATCGACGACGGGCTTAGGCTGCATCGTAATGCCCTCGAAATAGGGCGGGTTCTGCACATAGGTCGAGCCCATGTCCCAGGCATAGGTGAGGCCGGCGGGAATCTTGACCTTGCGCCAATTGGCGTCGCCGTCGAAGACATGGCCATATTGGGTCTTGAACATTTTGGCGGTGATCGTGTTCTCGATGAGATCGGCGATTTCCTGGGCGGTCGGCCAGATGTCGACGAGATAGACCGGCGCGCCCGCCTTGTCGTGGCCGAGCGGCTCCTTGGTCAGATCGACCTGCATGGAGCCGGCCAAGGCATAGGCGACGACGAGCGGCGGCGAGGCCAGATAATTGGCGCGGGTGTCCGGATTGACGCGGCCCTCGAAATTGCGATTGCCCGACAGAACCGCCGCCGCGACGAGATTGTGCTTGGCGATCGTCTCGGAAATCGCTTCGGGCAGCGGGCCCGAATTGCCGATGCAGGTCGTGCAGCCAAAGCCCACGACATTGAAGCCGAGCTTGTCCAACGACTTCTGCAAATCGGCCCCTTTGAGATATTCCTCGACGACCTGGCTGCCCGGCGCCATCGACGTCTTGACCCAGGGCTTGACCGACAGCCCCTTGGCCAGGGCGTTGCGCGCGAGCAGGCCGGCGGCCATCATCACGCTGGGATTGGAGGTGTTGGTGCAGGAGGTGATCGCCGCGATGACGACGTCGCCATGGCCAAGATCGAAATTGGCGCCGGGAACCTTGTGGCGATGGCCGATATCGGCGCCCTGTTTGAATTCGCTCTCCATCGCGCCGGCAAAGCCGGTCTTGGCGGCGGCCAGCACGACACGGTCCTGCGGGCGTTTGGGGCCGGCCAGCGAGGGCGTCACTTCGCCGAGCTCCAGCTCCAGCGTGTCGGTGAACACCGGATCGGGCGTCAGGCGCGTGCGATAGAAGCCCTGCGCCTTGGCGTAGGCCTCGACCAGCGCGACGCGCGGGGCCTTGCGCCCGGAAGTCTCGAGATAGCGGATCGCCTGCACGTCGATCGGGAAGAGGCCGCAGGTCGCGCCATATTCGGGCGCCATATTGGCGAGCGTCGCGCGGTCGGGCACCGACATGGCGTTGAGGCCGGGCCCGAAGAATTCGACGAATTTGCCCACCACACCCTTCTTGCGCAGCATTTGCGTGACGGTCAGCACGAGATCGGTGGCGGTGACGCCTTCGCGCAACTGGCCGGTCAGCTTGAAGCCGACAACTTCGGGCAGCAGCATCGAAAGCGGCTGGCCCAGCATCGCGGCCTCCGCCTCGATGCCGCCGACGCCCCAGCCCAGCACCGCCAGGCCGTTGACCATGGTCGTGTGGCTGTCGGTGCCGACCAGCGTGTCGGGATAGGCGATCTCGACGCTGGCGCGCCCGACTTTTTCTTTGCGCGTCCACACCGTCTGGGCGAGATATTCGAGATTGACCTGGTGGCAAATGCCGGTGCCGGGCGGCACGACGGCGAAATTGGAAAAGGCCTGCTGGCCCCATTTGAGGAAGCGGTAGCGCTCCTGGTTCTGCTCGTATTCGCGCTTGACGTTCTGGCCGAGCGCCTTGTTGTTGCCGAAGAAGTCGACGACGACGGAATGGTCGATGACGAGATCGACCGGCACCAGCGGGTTGATCTTGTCGGGATCGCCGCCGAGGGCGACCATGGCGTCGCGCATGGCGGCAAGATCGACGACCGCCGGCACGCCGGTGAAATCCTGCATCAGCACGCGGGCGGGGCGGAACGCGATCTCATGCTCGACCTTGCCGCGATTGGCGGGCCAGGCCGCCACCGCCTCGATATCGGCCTTCTTGACCGTGCGCCCGTCCTCGTTGCGCAGCAGATTCTCCAGCACGATCTTCATCGAAAAGGGCAATTGCGAGACGCCGGCCAGGCCGTTCTTTTCCACCGCCTTCAGCGAAAAATATTCGTAGGTTTTCGCGCCGACAGTGAGCTTCTTGCGACATTTGAAACTGTCGAGACTGGCCATCGCGCGAACTCCGAAGGGGGACGATAAAGGGATCGCCGTGGTTATAGATATATTCGCGGCGGCGGGCTACACAACAATGTCGCAATGTCGCCAAAATAGGCGCCCCCGGAGAAGTCTTGATGCGCTTGAGCGGCGCCGAAGTCACGATCGAACGGGGCGGCCGGCGATTGTTTTGCGACCTGACGTTCGAGGCGGGCGCGGGCGAGGCGCTGACCGTCGCCGGGCCCAATGGCGCAGGCAAGTCGAGCCTGCTGCGGGCGATCGCCGGCCTGCTGCCGGTCGCGGCGGGCGCGATCGTCCTGAAAGGCGGCGACGACGAGCGCAACATCGGCGAACAGGCCCATTATCTTGGCCATGCCGATGCACTGAAAGGCGCGCTGACGGCCCGCGAAAATCTCGATTTCTGGGCCGCGCTGCTGCGCGGCGACGACAAGGCCTCTCCCGCCGCCGGCGCGGCGGCGCCGATGTCGGCGCTCGCCGCGCTCGACCGACTGGGGCTCGCCCATATCGCCGGCTTTCCCGTCCATGTCCTGTCGGCGGGCCAGAAGCGGCGGGTCGCTCTGGCGCGGCTTCTCGTCGCATACCGCCCGCTATGGCTGCTGGATGAGCCGACGAGCGCGCTCGACGCGGCGGCGCGGACCGCCCTGACGCAAATGATGCGCGCGCATCTGGCCGGCGGCGGCCTCATCGTCGCGGCCACGCACGCGCCGCTCGGACTGGACGGGCGGCAATTGCGACTGGGCGCCGCGGAGCCGGACGAACCATGAACAATCCGCCGGGCGCCGTCGCCGCTCTTTTCCTGCGCGAATGGCGCATCGCCCGCCGGATCGGCGGCGGCGCTTCGACGGGCGCCGTGTTTTTCCTCATTCTCATTGCGATCCTGCCATTCGCGATCGGACCGGACCTCAATCTGCTGGCGCGGATCGGGCCGGCCATCCTGTGGATCGCCGCGCTGCTCTCGACGCTGCTCGGCCTCGACCGCCTGTTCCAGGGCGAGGAGGAGGACGGCTCGCTCGATCTGATGATCCATACGCGGCTGCCGCTCGAAGTCGTCGTGCTCGTCAAATGCGCCGCCCATTGGACGACGGGCATCTTGCCGCTGATCATCGTCAGCCCGCTGTTCGGCCTTATGCTGGCGCTCGAGGCGCGGGCGCTTTGGCTTGTCGCCTTGAGCCTGTTGGCGGGCACGCCTGCCCTCACCATGATCGGCGCGATCGGCGCGTCGCTGACCGTGTCGCTGCGGCGCGGCGGGTTGCTGATGGCGGTGCTGGTGCTGCCGCTGACCATTCCAGTGCTGATCTTCGGCGTATCGGCGGCCTCGGCCGCCAGCGGCGGCGCGGCGCCGTTCCTGACGCCCTTCCTCGTGCTATGCGCGCTGTCGCTCGCCGCCATCGCCGCCGCGCCCTTCGCAGCGGCGGCGGCGCTGCGGCTGGCGCGCGAATAGCAATTTTTTGCATCGATTGCCGCGACAACTCTTGCTTATGTCGCCGCGCCGTTGCAATCTAGGGTTGCAGAAGGTCGATTGGCGCATCGCGGGGGCGAATGGCTTCCACACTGGATATTTTCGGGCTGGGCCTCGGCGCCGCCTATGCGGCGCTGGCGCCGATCGTCGCCTATCTTGTTCTTCGCATTCGCCTGGACCTCAAGCTGCGCGACATCGCTCTGGGCGCGCTCGGATATCTCGCGAGCGATACCCTCTATCGGCTGGCCGTCCGGCCCGGCGTCGATGCCTTGCTCGCGGTGTGGCAGCAATCGGGCTACCGCCCCAATGCCTTCGTATTCTTCTTCGTCGACAGTTGGTCCTTCCGCTCGGCCTTCGCCATCGAGAGCGAACTGCTTTGCTTCCTGTTGTTGAGTCTGTTCGCTTCGCCGCGGAAGGGCATGGGGCCGGGAGTCGCCTATGCGATCGGCGCTTATGGCGTCTTTGGCGTCGGGGTGCGCGCCGTTAGCGAACTCTATCGCCTGCGACTCGCCATCGCGACAACCGGCAATGGCGCGGAAACTTTGTTCGGTCTCAGGGTCCATGACCCCGAGTTTCCTACGCAGATATTCGCTTACGGAATCCCCTATGGCGCCGGCTCGGTCACGCAATTGCTCGTGACGATCGGCCTGTCGATCCTTGCCTGGAGAGCCGTGCTCGAAAAGAAACGGACTTGGCTTTGGCTGGCCATCCTCATCGACGTCGGCTTGCAGACGCCCTATTCGATTCTGGCGGCTTTGCTGCTGGAACGCGATGTTTTCGACGTCTTCGATTGCGCGTTCGGCGTAGTCGTCGTCGGCCTCCTCTATTGGAGAAGGCCCATCCTCGATCGGCTCGCCGCCATGGCGGCGGCTTGGCGCGGCCGCCAAATGCGTTCAGTCGCCGGCGCCAGCCGGTCCGGCCTTCCCGGTCTGCTCTCGACATGGCTCGACCAGAGAGGGCCGGACGATCGCAGCGAATAGCGCCTCCTGGCCGATTGCCGTCAGGGGCCGAGGATGGCGCCCCGATCGGGCCTGCGACGGAAGCGTTGCGCAGCATGATTTCAGCGATCGATATTTGGCCGCCTCGTCCTCGGCGCGATCTATTCGTTCCTCGCGCCCGATTGCGGCGGGCGCTCCGGAGGACTAAAAGACGCTCATGTGGAATCTCGCCAATCCGACGGTCTTCCTGGCGATGGCGCAGCGCGCACTGCCCTGGCTCGCCGCCGCGACCGCGGCGTTGCTGGCGATCGGCCTGTGGCTCTCCTTCACCGCGCCACCCGATTACCAGCAGGGCGAGACGGTCCGCATCATGTATCTGCACGTGCCGGCCGCCTGGCTGTCGACCTTCATTTATGGCGTGATGGCGCTGGCGGCGCTTGGCACGCTCGTCTGGCGCCATCCCATGGCCGATGCGGCGCAGAAGGCGGCGGCGCCCCTGGGCGCGGCCTTCACTTTCATTTGCCTGGCGACCGGCTCGCTCTGGGGCAAGCCGATGTGGGGAACCTATTGGGTGTGGGACGCCAGACTGACCTCAGTGCTGGTGCTGTTCATCCTCTATCTCGGGCTCATCGCGCTTTGGCGCACGATCGAGGATGCGGGCCGCGCGGCGCGCGCCGCGGCGATCCTCACGCTGGTCGGCTGCGTCAATCTGCCGATCATCAAATTCTCGGTCGATTGGTGGAACACTTTGCACCAGTCCGCCTCCGTCTTTCGCCTTGGCGGACCGACGATAGCGCCGCAATTGCTGTGGCCGCTGGGGATCATGGCGCTCGCTTTCACGCTGCTGTTCGTCACCCTGCACATCATGGCGATCCGCAACGAGATTCTCCGCCGCCGCGTCGCGCGGCTAACCATGAACGCGGCGGCCGAGGGTGATTCTTTCGCGCCGCGGCTGGCGGCCGGAGCCGCCAAGGGATGATCGACGCGCCGCATTTTGGTTTCGTCGCGGCCGCCTACGCCGTCGCCGCGTTGGTCGTCGCCGGCATGATCCTCGCGGTCCTCGCCGATTATCGCGCGCAGAGCCGGGCGTTGCGCGCGCTTGAGGAGGCCCGCGAGCGCTCGGGGCGCGAGTCGTGAGCGCCGCCGAAGCGAGCGCGCCGCGGCGGCGGGGTCTCCTCACGCTGCTGCCGCTGCTGATATTCGGCGCGCTGGCGGCGTTGTTCTTCGTGCGCCTGTTTGCCGGCGACGCCTCGAAAATCCCTTCCGCACTGATCGGCCAAAGCGCCCCCGCGCTCGATCTGCCCGCGCTCGACGGCGGCGGCCTTAAAGACGCCGATCTGCGGCAGGGCCATGTCTCGGTCGTCAATGTGTTCGCGTCCTGGTGCCTGCCCTGCCACGAAGAGCACGCGCTTTTGCTCGATCTGGCCGCCGACAAAACGCTGGCGGCCAAAGGCCTGCGGGTGATCGGCGTCGCGCAAAAGGACGAGCCGGAAAACGTGCGGCGCTTCCTTGGCGCCAAAGGCGACCCTTACGCGAAGGTCGGCCTCGACCGCGACGGCCGCGCCGGCATCGAATGGGGCGTCTATGGCGTGCCGGAGACGTTCATCGTCAAGGGCGACGGCACGGTCGCGTTTAAATTGATCGGACCGATGAGCGCGCAGACGCTGGCGAGCGTGGTGCGTCCGGAGATCGAAAAGGCGATGAACTGAAGGCGCAAAGAGCGACCGGGACGGTCGCGGTCCCCGAGACGCTGGGAACGCGGGCGTCTCGCCCGCTCTTACCTTTGGAGCCTCAGTTCAACACGCGTTTGGCATAGGGGCTGTCGAGCGAGAACGCCGGGATCGCCACTTCGAAAGTCTCGCCGCTCTCGTCGATCATCCGATAGGTCCCGACCATAATGCCGCTCGGCGTCTTAAGCGGACAGCCGGACGTGTAGCGGAACGCATCGCCTGGCTTCAGCTTGGGTTGTTCGCCGACGACCCCGGGCCCGAACACTTCTTCCTGGCGCCCATTGGCGTCGGTAATGCGCCAATGGCGATGAGTCAGTTGCACGCTCGTGTCGCCGTCATTGGCGATCTCGATCGTATAGGCCCAAAAAAAACGGCCTTCCTCTGGCTCAGATTGCTCGGCCAGATATTTGGGACGGACGGTCACTTTGATCTTTTTGCTGACGGCCGTGTACATCGCGCCATCATAGCGGCGCGCCGCGGCCCGTCGAGTCCTTATCTCCTTATCTAAGCTTTCGGCTTCGCCGCAACTCGTCCTATGCTGTAAGGACAGGAGAAGCGGATGAGCGACGAAATCAAAGCGAGCGCCTTGGCGCTTCTCGAGCGCCTGATGGCTTTCGAGACCCAGAGCGACAAGACCAATCTGCCGCTGATCGATTTTGTCGAAGACTATTTGCGCGGGCTCGGCGTTCCCGTGTTGCGCGCGCCCAATCCGGCCGGCGACAAGGCGGCGCTGTTGGCGACGATCGGGCCGATGATCGATGGCGGAATCGTGCTCTCGGGCCATACCGACGTCGTGCCGCCCGAGGGACAAAAATGGACCAGCGATCCCTTCGCCTTGCGCAGCGCGGACGGGCGCCTTTACGGGCGCGGCTCCTGCGACATGAAGGGTTTTGACGCGATCGCGCTGGCGATGGTTCCCAGTTTCAAGGCGGCGCAATTGCGACGGCCGATCCAAATCCTTTTGAGCTATGACGAAGAGACGAGTTGCGAAGGATCGCTGGATTTCATCCGGCGTTTCGGCAAGGATGTTCCACGCCCCGGCGCGGTGATTGTCGGCGAGCCCACGATGATGGAGGTCGCCGACGCTCACAAAAGCATCGCCACCTTCCGAACGATCGTGACCGGGCATGAGGCCCATTCGGCCAAACCCGCTCTCGGCGCCAATGCGGTGGCTTGCGCCTGCGATATCGTGAGCGAGATTTACCGGTTGGCGCTCGCCTACGAGGCGCCCGATCGGCTCAATGCGCGTTTCGATCCGCCCTATTCGACGCTTCACGTCGGCACGATCCATGGCGGAACGGCGCGCAACATATTGGCGCGCGAATGCGTGTTTCATTGGGAGTTTCGCGGCCTTCCGGGCGAATCGACCATGGCGCCTTTGCGCCTCGTCGAGGCTTATATCGCGAATGTCGCGCTGCCGCGCCTCACGCGCTTCGTCGCCGGCCCGAAGGTCGAGACAGCGGTCGAAGCGGACGTGCCCGGCCTCGCGGCGGAGCCCGGCTCCCCGGCCGAAACGCTTGCGCTGAAACTCTCGCGCTCCAACCGCACGAACGCGGTCTCCTATGCGACCGAAGCGGGACAATTCCAGCTCGCCGGCCTGCCGACCGTGGTTTGTGGGCCGGGCTCCATCGATCAGGCGCATAAGCCCGACGAATTCCTCGAACTCTCCCAGCTCGAAAGCTGCATCGGCTTCATGCAGCGTCTGGCAGTGGAAATGGCCGGCTAGGCGACGCTTGCCTCGAGCCTGCGAGCCTGTCGCCGGAGCGAAGACTCGAAGCGCTCGCGATCCAGTGCGTAGAGTCGCGCCAAAGAGCCTTCGCGTTCATTGACATTGGCGGGTTTCTTATTACTTTCGGCCGCGTCCGGTGATTCTCTCCGGTTCGTCGGCATTCGCCGCCAATCGGAATTGCGGGTTTTGCGAGCGCCAAAACTTTGGCGGCTCCCTGGAAAGGCGCCGTTTGACGCCGTCTGAGTATGTGACATTTGAACGGAAGTATTTTCGAAAATGCCGTTCAATTAAGCATTTCCCGGCGATCCGATTTAACAATTATCGACGATCTTCAGATAGGCTCGCCCGGTTAGCAACCACCGGCGGCCTGCGGGAGTCACCGGTCGGGTTTGTATCGAAGAGGTCAAGGTGACGGAGAGTCCTGGCGATATCAGCTCCATCGAGGTGCGCCGCCCGCCGCGAGCGCGCACGTTCCTGCAGGCCCGCGCCAGCTATAGCGATGGCGCCATTTCGACCGATTGCACCGTCAATCAACTATCGGACGCCGGCGCGCGACTGAGCATCACCAGTTCGTTTGCGCTGCCGGAAATTTTCGAGATCGCGATTCCGCAAAGAGGCATTTCGCGCCGCGTGAAGCTGATCTGGCGCAAGGACGATCAGGCCGAGGTTGATTTTTTGACCGGCGACGAGGCGCCGCCGCCGCCGACCGCGTCAGACCTCTCAAGCCGGATCAAGTCGCTCGAGGCGGAGAACGCCAAGCTGAGGGCGCAGATCGGCGTTCTGTTGCAGCAGGTTCATCGCCTGACCGAAGAATAGAAACGCGATCAGCCCGGTCGCTCGTTCTTCCTCATCGTTTCCACGAATCGGCGGAACAGATAATGGCTGTCTCTGGGGCCCGGCGAGGCTTCCGGGTGATGCTGCACGGAAAAAGCGGGACGGTCGATCAAGGCAATGCCGCAATTGGAGCCGTCAAACAGCGACACATGGGTTTCCTCGGCATTGGCCGGCAGCGTTTGGCGGTCGATGGCGAAACCGTGATTCATCGAGACGATTTCCACCTTGTCGGTCGTGAAATCCTTCACGGGATGATTGGCGCCGTGGTGGCCCTGTTTCATCTTGAGCGTGCGCGCGCCCACCGCCAGCCCCAACATCTGATGACCGAGGCAAATGCCGAAAATGGGCATGCGCGCTTCCAGCAGCCCCCGGATTACCGGCACGGCATAGAGGCCCGTTTCGGCCGGATCGCCCGGGCCGTTGGACAGAAACACGCCGTCGGGCCGCAGCGCCAGAATATCGGCGGCCGAGGTCGTCGCCGGAACGACCGTGACCTCGCAGCCGCAATCGGACAGCAGGCGCAAGATGTTGCGTTTGACGCCATAGTCGATCGCGACGACCCTGAACTTCGCGCCTGCCCGCCGCCCATAACCCTTGCCGAGCGTCCAGCTCGTTTCGTCCCAGTCAAAGCGTTGGGCCGAGGTGACGGTCGGCACGAGATCCATTCCGTCGATGCCCGGCCAGCCAGCGGCCTCGGCGGCCAGCGCGCCGCGGTCGAATTGCCCGTCTGGTTCATGAGCGATGACCGCGTTGGGCATGCCTTGCTCGCGGATCCGGGCCGTCAGCGCCCGCGTGTCGAGGCCATAAAGCCCGATAATGCCGCGCGCCTTCAGCCAGGCGTCGAGCCGCCGCGTCGCCCGGAAATTCGAAGGGTCGGTCACCTCGGCGCGCACGATCACGCCGCGCGCGCCCGCCGAGGCCGCCAAATTGACCGTCTCGATATCTTCCTCGTTCGCGCCGACATTGCCGATATGGGGGAAAGTGAAGGTGATGATCTGCCCGGCATAGGAAGGATCGGTCAGAATCTCTTCGTAACCCGTCATCGCCGTGTTGAAGCAGACTTCGCCGACCGCCGAACCGGTGGCGCCAAATCCGAAGCCTTCCAGGATCGAGCCGTCGGCCATCACGAGCAGCGCGGTCGCCTTCGGGATCGTCCAGCCGTCCATATTGCTCTCGCCTTGAACCGGGATCATGCGCGCTCTAGAGTCGGAAAGATACGTAATCGCCCGTGCTTAAGCGCCGGGCGTGCGCCGCGTCAAGTTTCGATCCTTGCTTCGATCCTTGCCCTGGAAGGCGCGCCTCTGGCGACGGCACAAACAAAGGCTTGAAAGCGATGCGCGAAATATTGCTCGGACAGATGAAAGACGCGATGAAGGCGGGCGACAAGATTCGCGTCGGGACCTTGCGCCTCATCATCGCGGCGTTGAAGGACCGCGAGATCGAAATGCGCGGGTCTGGCAAGATCGTGAGCCGGGCCGACGAACTCGCCTTGCTGGCCAAAATGGTGAAGTCGCGCCAGGAATCGCTTCTCATCTACCAGCAGGCCGGACGCCAGGAACTGGCCGAACAGGAAAGCGCCGAAATCGCCATTATCGGCGAGTTCCTGCCCAAGCAGATGGACGAGGCCGCGATGACGGCGGCGGTCGAGGCGGCGATCGCGCTGACCGGCGCCGCCGGCGTGAAGGACATGGGCAAGGTCGTGGCGGCGCTGAAGGAATCTTATCCAGGCCAGATGGATTTCGCCAAGGCGAGCGCCATCGTCAAAGGCCGGCTGATGAGCTGACCGACAGCTATGAAAAGCCAGTGGGGCTGTCGGGAAATAATCGCGCTCAATACGACAAGGCGGCGCGCCCCTCCCTAACCCTCCCCCACAAGGGGGGAGGGAACACGAGCGCGTTCAACGGGATTTCAGTTCGGCTTGGCGGGATCGGGAACGGCCGGGGCTGGCGTGGCGACGGGCGGGGTCGGCGTCGCCAGGTCCTTAGGGGCGTCGGCCGGCGCCGCGGCCTTGTCGGCGGCCGGATCGGTCGGAAGCGCCGCGGCTTTCTTGACGCCATGCAGGAGATCGACGGCGGCGATCAGCTGCTTGTCGTCCTTGGCGTCGGGCGGCACATAGGCCTGAGATCCCGTCTTCTCGTCGTCGCCATTCTTGAGATGGCCCTTGAGCGAAGCCTCGCCCTTGGTGTCGTCCTTGCCCTTCAGCTCGTCGGGCACATCTTCCAGAATCTGAATATCCGGATCGATGCCCTTGGCCTGGATCGAGCGGCCCGACGGCGTGTAATAGCGCGCCGTCGTAAGCCGCAAGGCGCCGTTCTGGCCGAGCGGGATGATCGTCTGCACGGAGCCCTTGCCGAACGAGCGCGTGCCGATGAGGGTGGCGCGCTTGTGGTCCTGAAGGGCGCCCGAGACGATTTCGGAAGCCGAAGCCGAGCCGCCGTTGATGAGAACAACGATCGGCTTGCCGTGCGAGAGGTCGCCGCCCGGGCGCGCGTTGTAGCGCTGCGTTTCGTCGGCGTTGCGCCCGCGCGTCGAGACGATCTCGCCGCGGTCGAGGAAGGCGTTGACGACTTCGATCGACTGGTCGAGCAGACCGCCCGGATTGTTGCGCAGATCCAGAATATAGCCCTTGAGCTTGTCGCCGGGAGCCGTCTGGAATTTGTCCATCGCCGACTTCAGCCCGTCATAGGTCTGTTCGTTGAACTGGGTGATGCGGATGTAGCCCAGATCATCGCCCTCGACATGCGAGCGCACCGATTGAATCTTGATGACGTCGCGGACGATCTTGATTTCCTTGACGTCCTTCTTGGGACCGCGCGCGATCTTCAAGGTGACGGGCGTATTGATCGCGCCGCGCATCTTGTCGACCGCCTGGTTGAGGGTCAGGCCCTGCACGGCTTCGCCGTCGATGTCGGTGATGATGTCGCCAGACAGGATTCCGGCCTTGGCGGCGGGCGTATCGTCGATCGGGGTGACGACCTTGATGAGCCCGTCCTCCTCGGTGACTTCAATGCCGAGGCCGCCGAACTCGCCCTTGGTCTGGACCTGCATGTCGCGGAAGCTCTTGGCGTCCATATAGCTCGAATGGGGATCGAGCGAAGACAGCATGCCGTTGATCGCCGCCTCGACCAGTTTGCCCTCGTCGGGCTTTTCCACATAATCGGTGCGAATCTTCTCGAACACGTCGCCGAACAGATTGAGCTGACGATAGGTGTCGGCCGCCGCCGCGCTAGCGCCGCTGCTGACAAGCATGGCCGACTGCGGCCCCAATGCGACCGCCGCCGCGCCAAGCGCCGCGCCAAAACCAGATAAGAAACTTTCCGCATCATCCGCGCGCCTTTTCGATGTCCGTCTTCGCCCACCACGGCCCCGGATCGATTGCCGTTCCGTCTTTTCGCAATTCGATATAGAGAACGGGCTGCTCGGCGCCAATAGCGGCGGCGGCGGCCGTCCTCGCCGAGCCGTCGCCCATCGAGGCCACCGGCTCGCCCGCCAGGACGAACTGACCGACCCCTACGTTGATTCGGTCCATACCAGCCAGCACCATATAATAGCCCCCGCCTGCGTTGATTATCAAGAGTTGGCCGTACGTTCTGTAGGGACCGGAAAAAGCGACCCAACCGTCGATCGGCGAAGCGACGGTCGCGGCGGCCGGAGTGGCCAGCGAAACGCCCTTTTCCGCTCCGCCGAACGCGTCCGGCGCGCCAAATGTCTTTAACACCGTTCCGGCCGCGGGCAGCGCGATCTGGCCCTTTGCCTCGGCAAACGGCAGCGCCGGCCGCAGCCGCGCCGGATCCTTGGTCTGCGAAGCCGCCGCGCGCGAGGCGACGTCCGCCGCCGCCGCCTCGTCGGCCGCCCGCGAGGCGGCCGCCGCCGCTTTGGCGGGCCCGATCTCATTCTCCATGCGGGCGATCAAATCTTTGAGATTGGCCGCCTGGCGGGCAAGTTCGGCGGCGCGGTCGCGCTCCGATCCGAGAGCCTGCTCGGCGTCGGCCAAGGATTGCTGGCGCGCGGCGACCAACAGGGTGAGCCGCTGCTTGTCCTGGTTAAGGGTTGCAGCGCGCTGGACGAGGTTTTCGCGCTCGCCGGCGATGGATTTGCGTAAGTCGGCGAGTTCGTCGAGGTCCTGGGCGAGCGCGACCGTCTCCGATTTGAGATCGGGAATCACCGCGCCAAGCAGCATCGCCGCCCGGATCGCCTGCGTCATGTCCTGCGGGCGCACGAGAATGGCGGGCGGCGGATTGCGCCCCATCCGTTGCAGCACGGCAAGCACATCGGCGATCACGCCGCGCCGGTTGTCGAGCGAGCGGCGCAACGCATTTTCGCTGCCGGTGAGCGTCGTCAGCCGCTCATTGGCCGCATCCATCTGGCGCTCTGTCTCCTGCACTTTGGCGGTCGTGTCGATGAGCGCGGCGTTGAGGCGGGCCCGATCGGTGCGAATCGTCTCGATATCGGCTTCGATGCGCCGACGCTGTTCTTCGGACGCGCGCATCGTATCCTCGACGCCGCGCAACTGCATTTCCTGATTCGCCTTGTCGTCGGCTTTGGCGGGGGCGGCAGGCGGATCGGCGAGGGCAAATTGGACGGCGGCCATCATCGCCAGCGCGGCGAGGCCAAGCGCCAGCCCCGCCCCGCGTCGCGCCGCCGGCGTTTTCTCCTTCAACAGGCCACGAATCTCCATCGCGCAATTCTATCGCCGGAAGCGGCGACGACAAAGCGCCTTTCAGGCGCGATGATAGGGGTGACCGGCAAGAATCGAGAGCGAGCGATAGAGTTGCTCGGCGGCCATCACGCGCACGAGCTGATGCGGCCAGGTCATCGCGCCGAAGGACAGGATATTATGGGCTTTTTCACGCAAACGCGGATCGAGCCCGTCGGGGCCGCCGATGACCAGCGCATAGGCGGGCGCCCCGCCGTCGCGAGCCTTGCCGATTTCGTCGGCCCATTGCGCGCTGGAGAGCGCCGCGCCCCGTTCGTCCAGCAAGGCGAGCCTTGCGCCCTTGGGCAAAGCGGCGAGAATCGAGCGCGCCTCTTCCCCCTGGCGATCCTCGGGGCGCCGCGCGCGCCCTTCCTCGATTTCGCGATAATCGACCCCCGAGACGCCGGAGGCGCGCGCCATATCGGCGAGGCGCTTGTAATAGCGCTCGAATAATTCGCGCTCCAGCCCCGCCTTGAGGCGGCCGACGCCAATCAGCAGCAAACGCAAAATGCGGGCCTCGCCTGAGAAACGCCCAACGCCGCCCGCCCTCGGTTCAGACCAGTTTCAACTGCCGTTTTTCGCCCGGCCGGTCGGCGCCCCACATCTTTTCGAGATTGTAGAACTGACGCACGTCCGGCTTGAAGATATGGACGATGGCGTCATGGGCGTCGAGCAAGACCCAATCGCAATGGGGCAGGCCCTCGATGCGCGGGGCGCCGAAACCGGCCGCCTTGCAGGCCTTGACCGCGCGGTCGGCGATCGCTCGGACGTGGACGTTGGAGCGGCCGGTCGCGATGATCATCAAATCGGCGAGCGTTGTCTTGCCGCGCAAATCGATGGAGACGATATCCTCGGCCTTGGCGTCTTCCAGGCTTGTCAGCATCGTCTGCGCGAGTTGGCCGGCGTCCTGTTGCTTTGGCTGGACTGCCGGAGCAAGCGGCGAAAGCGCCGCTTCGTTCTTTGGCGAGAATGTCAGCGTTCATACCCTCCTGCGGAGCGCCGAGTCGCCGACGCCCGATTTAGGCAACATGACCCCTCTTGATCCGGTTTTCAACTGGCGGCGTTGAGCAAGGTCGCGCAAGGCGCAAACCGGCCTAAGGCGTGGGTTCGACCTGCCGAATCGCGCTCGAAGACAGGCTGGAGCGCGGCCCGTGCAGAAAGATGAACGCCGGCGCCCGCCGCGCCGCAAAGCTCGCGGCGTCTTTTTCGGCGACCCGGAAAGGGGCGAGCGCGGCGCCGGCATGGCTGCTCAGCGCGCGAAGGGTCGAACCTGGTCGGTCTACTACGGCGATGGGCGCGAGCCGGGCGATGTCGCGCCAACGCCGCCATAGATGAAACTGGCGCAGATTGTCGGCGCCCATGATCCAGACGAAATGGACGTTCGGCGCGCGCCGGATCAGCCAGGCGATCGAATCATGGGTGTAGCGCGCGCCGATCTCGGCCTCGAAGCCCGTCACGGCGATGCGCGGATCGTGGACGATCGCCCGCGCCGCCTCGATTCGCTGGGACAAGGCGGGCAACCCCTCGATGGGTTTCAGAGGATTGCCTGGAGTCACCAGCCACCACAGCCGGTCGAGCTTGAGCCGCTGCAGAGCCACGCGCGACGCCAGCAGGTGGCCGTCATGGGGCGGGTTGAACGACCCGCCCATCAGGCCGATGCGCTGGCCGGGCGTCCAGCGCGGCAGGCGAACGGTCATCGCGCGGAATTTTCGGGCGCGGCCAGCTTTTCCAGCACGATCTGAACCTCGACGCAGGCGGCCGGCAGCGCCGCGCCGAGCCATCGGTTGAAAGCCCACCACCAGCGCCGCTCCTCGAGCGGGCGCAGCACGCCCCCCGAGACGATGCGAAAACCGCGCGCCTCGACAAAGCCGAGACCCGAATTGGCGAGCAGCGCCGCCTTGAGATTGGCCAAGGTGAAGGCCTGCACATGGTCGCGCTTATGGGTCGATGCGGTCATTCGGTCGAAAACCGGCACCAGATGGCGGCGGGCCAGATGCAGCGGCGGCAGGAAGATCGGCGCCCCGATGAACGCGCGCCCGCCCGGCTTCAGCAACCGGCCGAACGTCGCCATCGGAACCGCCAGTTCCACCAGGTGCTCAAGCACCTGTTCGCAAATGACGACGTCGTAGGAGGCGGAGGCGAGCTGCGGATAGCCCTGCATGAGATCGCCGGTGAACATCGAACGGTAGAGGCTGGTGTCGACATTATATTGCATGTCGACGTCGGCGGCGTCGATGTCGATGACGCCAAAATTGGGCCGGGCGCGCAGATGCAACGGCGCGGCGCCGCCGCCGCTGCCGATGTCGAGCACGCTGAGCCGCCGGCCGGCCTTGGCCGCCGCCCCAGCGAGCGCGTCGATATCATGGGCGAGCGCGTCATAGCGGGCCTGGCGCAGGCTGTAGCGCTGCGGCCGCTTCGGATCGACGCCATAGGCCAGACGGGCCGGCGCGGCGGATTTAGCATTTTCCACGAGACCCCACAATTTCACGCCGCCCGGAAGGGCGCGGCGGCCGATTACTATGTTTTGCAGGCAGTGGATACGGCTTTTCGAGCAGGATCGGCAAATATATCAGGCCGGCTCATGGGTTGCGAGGAATCGGGCGGCGCCGCCCGCCCTCGTCTTACAACGGCCCCTGCGCCGCCAGCAGGCGGGCCCGCCGGTCGGCGGTCAGCGCGTCGATGATTTCGTCGAGGCCCTCGCCCTCGATCACTTTGGCGAGCGTATAGAGCGTCAGATTGATGCGATGGTCGGTGACGCGGTCCTGCGGGAAATTATAGGTGCGGATGCGCTGCGAGCGATCGCCCGAGCCGACTTGCGAACGCCGGTCGGCGGCGCGCTCGTCGTCGGCGCGCTGGTTCTGCGCGTCGAGAATGCGCGAGCGTAGCACGGCCATCGCCTTGGCGCGGTTGCGGTGCTGCGAGCGCTCCTCCTGCATCGCCACCACGATTCCGGTCGGCAGATGGGTGATGCGGATCGCCGATTCGGTCTTGTTGACATGCTGGCCGCCCGCTCCGCTCGAACGCATCGTGTCGACCTTCAAATCCGCCTCGTTGATGACGAGATCGATCTCCTGCGCCTCGGGCAGCACGGCGACGGTGGCGGCGGAAGTGTGGATCCGGCCTTGCGTTTCGGTCGCCGGCACGCGCTGCACGCGATGGACGCCGCTCTCGAATTTGAGCATGGCGAAAGCGCCGCGCCCGGCGATCTCGGCGATAATCTCCTTATAGCCGCCCGCCGCGCCCTCGCTCATCGAGAGCACCTCGACCTTCCAGCGCTTGGATTCGGCATATTTGAGATACATGCGAAAAAGGTCGCCCGCGAACAGGGCCGCTTCGTCGCCGCCGGTTCCGGCGCGCACTTCGAGGATGACATTGCCTTCGTCGGCAGCGTCCTTGGGCAGCAGAGAGAGCCGGATCTCGTGCTGCATCGCCGCCGCGTCCGCTTCGGCAGCGCCAAGCTCCTGGCGCGCCATCGCGCGCATTTCAGCGTCGGTGGCGGGATCCTCGATCAAAGCAGCAAGATCGGCGCGCTCGCGCTCCTTGGCGCGCCATGCCTTGATCGCGGCCACGACAGGATCGAGATCGGCGAGTTCGCGCGAGAGCGACGCGTAATCGCCGCCGCCGCCGCCCTCCGACAGGCGGGCGCCGATTTCCTGATGGCGGCGCAGGATAAGATCGAGATTGTCATTGGGCGGCATGAAGAGGCTCTAAAGACCTTTGCGGTCGGGCGTCAGGGATGGATGCGGATTTACGCTACAGTCGGGCGCCCAGGCGCTCGGCGAGCGCGCGCAACGGCTCGCGCAGCGACGCGGCGTCGCCGCTGTCGGCCAGCAGCGTTTCGACCTCGCGCGCCGCTTGGCCGGCATCGAGCGACAGCACCATCGCCTTGATCGGCCCGATCGCAGCGGCCGACATCGACAATCCGCGATAGCCGAGCGCGATCAGCGTCATCGCCTCGAGCGGGCGCCCGCCGATTTCGCCGCATAGCGTCACCGGCTTGCCATGGCGGCGCCCGGCGTCGGCGATCGCCTTCAGGGCGCGCAGGAAGCCGGCCGACAAAGTGTCGAACCGGTCCGCCACGCGCTTGTTGTCGCGATCGGCGGCATAGAGATATTGCAAGAGATCGTTCGAGCCGACCGACAGAAAATCGGCGCGCGAAGCGATTTCGTCGAGCTGCCACAGCAGCGAGGGCACCTCGACCATCACGCCGACTTTGAGCTCCTGCGGGCGCGGGCGCCCGCAGCGATCGGCGAAAACGAGCTCCCTTTCGAGAAGCGCCCGCGCGGCCGAAAATTCGGCGACGCTGGAGACCATCGGCAGCATGATGCGCAGGTTTCGCCCCGCGCCGGCGCGCAGCATCGCGCGCATCTGGGTGCGCAACAGCGCCGGCTTGTCGAGCCCGATGCGAATGGCCCGCCAGCCGAGCGCCGGGTTCTCCTCCTCGGGGCCCTTCATATAGGGCAGCACCTTGTCGCCGCCGATATCGAGGGTGCGGAAGGTGACGGGCCGCTCGCCGGCCGCGTCGAGCACGGTTCGGTAGAGCAATTCCTGCGCGGAGAGGCGCGGAAAGCGCAGCGCGAGCATGAACTGCAATTCCGTGCGGAACAGGCCGATCGATTGCGCGCCGCTCTCGTCAAGATGCGGCAGATCGACGACGAGGCCGGCGTTCATATGCAGCCCGACCTCTATTCCATCGCGCGTCACCGAGGGCGTATCGCGCAGGGCGCGATATTGATCCTGGCGGCGGGCGCGCAATCGCGCCTTCTCCCGGTAGGAAGCCTCGATGTCGGGTTGCGGGCGCAATTGCACTTCGCCCGTCACGCCATCGACGATGATCGCGTCGCCCTGCTCGACGATTTCCGAAATATTGGGGATATCGCTGACCGCCGGAATGGAAAGCGCCCGCGCGACGATCGCGATATGGCTGGAGGCGCCTGCTTCTTCCAGCACGAGGCCGCGCAGACGCGAGCGGTCATAATCGAGCAAAGCGGCCGGCCCCATCGAGCGGGCGACCAGAATGGCGTTTTCGGGCAGCGCGCTCGGCAATAAAGTGAGGCTCTGGCCGGCCAATTGGTGCAGCAGCCGATTGGCGATATCGTTGAGGTCGTGCAGGCGATCGCGCAAATAAGGATCGGTCTGGCGTTGCAGCCTGGCGCGCGCGTCGTTCTGGACGCGCTCGACGGCCGCCTCGGCGGTAAGACCGCTGCTGACCGCCTCGCGCAGCCGGCGCAGCCAGCCGCGATCGTGGGCGATCATGCGGAACGCCTCTAGCACTTCGACATGCTCGCCCGGGCCCGCATCGTCCGAGCGATCGATCAGCTCGTCGACCGAGGCGCGCATCGCGTCGATCGCCGTTTCCAGCCGAACCATTTCGCTATCCACATCGTCGGCGACGAGCCGGGTGACGACGATCCTGGGTTGGTGCAGGACGACATGGCCAAGGCCGAGCCCTTCGGCGATCGGCGCTCCCTTGAGGGAAAGGGGTCGGCGAAGCGCTATTTCGGCGCCCTGACCCGCGACCGACTGCAGCTCGCCCGAAACGATCAATTCGGCCAGCAGCATCGCCGTGGTCTGCAGCGCCTCGATTTCTTCTTCCGAATAGCTGCGCCGCGCCCGGTTTTGCACGACAAGCACGCCGAGCGTGGCGCCGCCGCGCAGGACCGGCACGCCGAGGAAGGATTGATAGATCTCCTCGCCTGTCTCCGGCTTGTAGGAAAAGGCCGGATGGCCCTGCGCGTCGGACAGGGCCAGGGGCTCGGCGCTTGCCGCGATGAGGCCGACCAGCCCTTCGTCCGGCCGCATGGTCGTCAGATGCACCGCCTCGCGCTTGAGGCCTTCGGTCGCAAACAGCTCCAATGGCCCGTCGGCCCGCGAAACGTATAGCGAGCAGACCTCGGCCACCATATTGGAGGCGATGAGGACGACGATTCTGTCGAGCCGCGCCTGTGCGGTGACGGGCTCCGCCATGACCTCGCGAAGCCGCCGCAGCAAAAGACGCGGTCCGCCCGGGCCACGCATGAATCTTCCTTGTCCTGTGCCGCCGATCGCCTCCGACTGGCGTCGGGAAACCAAAATCGCCGCCTAGAGCCCGATCCGATCAAGCGGGATGGGCCTTCGCCGCGATTGCCGTGAATTGACGCGCAACCCTTCCCCGATTCCGCAACGCATCGGGTCATCCCCAAGCCGTATAGCCAATGAAGGGCGCGCGCGGCAAGGGCGGGGGCGGAGAGCCGCCTCCCATATGTGACGCGATTGGCTCAAGGCGACGAAAAGGCGGCGGCGCGCCCCAGCTCAGGCTTTGAGGAAGGCCTTTTCGAGTATGTAGCCGTTGTCCATCTCAAATCCGCCGTGAGGCGTGTGGGCGCCGACAATGTCGCGATGCGCGTCGATCCAGTCGCGGAACACCGGAATGATCGCGCCCCCGTCGTCGTGCAGCATCGCCTGCATTTCCCAGATATAGACTTTGCGCCTTGTCTCGTCGGTTTCGCTCTTGGCGTCGGCCAGCAACTTTTCGAACCGGTCGTTTTTCCAGTGCGATTCGTTGAGCGGCGCGCTGGCCGCGTAGGCGACCGAGAGCATTTGCGTCGCCGCTGGGCGCCCGCCCCAATCGCTCTCGACGAAAGCGCCTTTGAGCCAGACATTGTCCCAATAGCCGTCGGCCGGCTCGTTTTTGAGATCGACCTTGATTCCCGCCTTGCCGGCGCTGGCCTGCATCAGCAGGCCCATGTCGAGGCCGCCGGCGAAAGTGGCCTCCGAGGCCTGCAGCGCGATGACGGGATCCAGGCCCGATTTCTTGAAATGGAAGGCCGCCCGTTCGGGATCGTGTTTTCGCTGGGGCAGGTCCTTGTTGAAATAGGGATCGCCGGGCGGGACGGGGTGATCATTGCCGAGCGCGCCGTAGCCGCTGAACAAAGCCTTGAGAATCTGCTCGCGATCGATCGCATATTTGAGCGCAAGCCGCACGTCGGGATTGTCATAGGGGGATTTGTCGATCGCCATCGCCAGGACCGCATGCCAGCCGCCCGGCGCCTGGACGATTTCCATCCTGGACGCCTTGGCGAGCAAGCCGACGGTTTTGCGATCGACGCGGTTGATAAGGTCGACCTGACCGGAGATCAACGCATTGAGGCGCTCCGACCAGTCGCCAATCATGGTGATTTCGGCCGCGTCGAGATGGCCGCGGCCTTCCTTCCAATAGTCGCCGGCCTTCTTGAGCGCGATGCGCACGCCCGGATCGAACTTGTCGAGCACGAAGGCGCCCGAGCCGACCGGCTTGGACCAATCCTTGAAGCCGTCGGGGACCATCCGCAGATGAGGGTCGGTCAGCGCGTAAGGGAAATCGGCGTCGGGCGCGCTAAGCGTGATCCCAATCTGATATTTATCAAGCTTCTTGATCTCCTTGACGGACTTCATCAGGCCCGTGGCGGCCGATGCGTTGTCGCCGCGATGCAGGTTCAGCGAATAGATCGCATCGTCGGCGACAAATTCCCGCCCATTCGAGAATCTGACGCCGCGGCGCAGGTTGATGACCCAGTCGGCCGCGCCGTTCGTGGCTTCCCAATTGGCCGCCAGTTCCGGGGCGGGCCGGCCGTCGGCCGCCCATTCGACGAGGCCGTTGAACAGGCCGCGGCCGACCACGGTCATCGCCGAGTCCATGAAGGCGCCAGGATCGAGGCTGTCCTTCGCGCCGCCGCCAGCCAGTGCGAGGCGCAGCAACCCGCCCATCTTCGGCGTATCGACCGAAGGCGCGCCTCGAGCGCCGGTCAGGCCGGAGACGAGCGCTGCGGGAATCCCGAGCGCCGCGGCGCGCCCGACAAATTGGCGGCGCGAAATCGCCCCCGCTCTTGCTCCCTCCGTCAGATCGTCCAGCTTGTCCATGACCGTTCCGTCGCCAGGACAAGCCGTACCCATCTCGGCGCCCCGAAGCAAGACCGCCTCGCCGCCGCGCCGCGCCCGCGTTGACTCAGCCGGTCGCCGCCATTAGGGGTGGCGGCCTTATTCGCCACGGCCCCGCCTGGCGCTTGCGCCTCGAGGGAGCTCGCGACAAAAATGAAAATCCTCGTGCCCGTGAAGCGGGTGGTCGATTACAACGTCAAGATTCGCGTCCGCTCGGACGGCTCGGGCGTCGAGCTCGCCAATGTCAAAATGTCGATGAATCCGTTCGACGAAATCGCCGTGGAAGAGGCGCTTCGGCAAAAGGAGGCGGGCAAGGCGAGCGAAGTGATCGTCGTCTCGATCGGCCCGGCGCAGGCGGCCGAGACGTTGCGCACCGGCCTGGCGATGGGCGCCGACCGCGGCATCCTCGTCAAGACGGACGCCCAGGTCGAGCCGTTGGCGGTCGCAAAACTGCTGAAGGGAATTATCGAAGCCGAGCAGCCCGGTCTCGTCATTCTGGGCAAGCAGGCCATCGACGACGATTGCAACCAGACCGGCCAGATGCTTGCCGCGCTGACCGGTTGGGGTCAGGGCTCCTTCGCCTCGAAAGTGGTGATCGGCGACGGCTCGGTCGAGGTGACGCGCGAAGTCGACGGCGGCCTGCAAATGGTCGAGTTGAAGCTGCCGGCGATCGTGACGACCGATCTGCGTCTGAACGAGCCGCGCTACGCCTCGCTGCCCAATATCATGAAGGCCAAGAAAAAGCCGATCGACGAAAAGACCCCCGCCGATTACGGCGTCGACATCACTCCCCATCTCAAAGTGCTGAAGACGAGCGAGCCAAGCGGGCGCAAGGCCGGCGTCAAGGTCAAGACGGTGGCCGAACTCGTCGCCAAGCTGCGAGACGAAGCGGGAGTGATCTGACGTGGCGATTCTTCTTTTTGCCGAAGTCTCCAACGGCCATTTGAGCGAAATCACCTCGCGCGCGCTCACCGCCGCGCTGCAATTGGGCGGGCCGGTCGACGTGCTGATCGCGGGAAGCCATGTCGGCGCCGGCGCCGAAGCCGCCGCCAAGCTTGCCGGCGTCGCGCGCGTGCGCGTCGCCGACGACGCGCTTTACGAACATGGCCTGGCCGAACCGCTCGCCGCGCTCATCCTTTCGCTAGCGGGCGATTATTCGGCGATCGTGGCCGCCTCCAGCGCCTATTCCAAGAACGTGCTGCCGCGCGTCGCCGCCCTGCTCGACGTGATGCAGGTTTCCGACATCGTCAAGGTGCTCGCGCCCGACACGTTCGAGCGGCCGATCTATGCGGGCAATGCGATCCAGACGGTGCAATCCACCGACCCAAAGCTGGTGGTCACTGTGCGCACCCCGTCCTTTGCGGCGAGCGGCGCCGGCGGTCCGGCCCCGATCGAGCCGGTCGGCGCGGCGCCCAATCCCGGCCTCTCGACATTCAAGGGCGAAGCCCTGGCCAAATCCGATCGGCCCGAGCTGACCTCCGCCAAGATCATCATCTCGGGTGGGCGGGCGATGCAGAAGGCCGAGAATTTCAAGACCTATATCGAGCCGGTCGCCGACAAGCTCGGCGCCGCGATGGGCGCCTCGCGCGCCGCCGTCGATGCGGGCTATGCGCCCAATGATTGGCAGGTCGGCCAGACCGGCAAGGTCGTCGCGCCCGATCTCTATATCGCGGTGGGCATTTCGGGGGCGATCCAGCATCTAGCGGGCATGAAGGATTCCAAAGTGATCGTGGCGATCAACAAGGACGAAGAGGCGCCGATCTTCCAGGTCGCCGATTATGGCCTCGTCGCCGACCTCTATACCGCTTTGCCGGAGCTCGCTGAGGAGCTGACGAAAATCGGACGATAGTTCTTTGTTGCAGCGCGTCAGTCGGCTATGGATGGGCTTGCGTTCAGGCTCAGGATCGCGCGCCCAGCCTGCGCCGTCCTGGCGCAGAGGCGCCGCCGGATGAGAAAATGACCTTCGCAATCAACAGGGTTGGCGTGATCGGCGCCGGGCAGATGGGCAGCGGCATCGCCCATGTCTGCGCGCAGGCCGGGCTCGACGTCGTGATGAACGACGTCGCCGAGGAGCGGCTCAAGGCGGGCCTGGCGACGATCAACGGCCTGCTGGCGCGGCAGGTGGCGAAGGGCCAGATCGACGAGACGGCGCGGCAGTCGACGCTCGCGCGCATCTCGACGGCTTTGACTCAGGATAAGCTCGGCGATTGCGACCTCATCATCGAGGCGGCTTCCGAAAACGAGGAAATCAAGCGCAAGATATTCGTGAGTTTGCGCCCCTTTCTCAAACCCGATGCGATCGTCAGCTCCAATACTTCCTCGATCTCGATCACCCGCCTCGCCTCCGTGACGGAGCACCCCGAGAGGTTCATCGGCATTCATTTTATGAATCCGGTGCCGCGCATGCAACTCGTCGAATTGATCCGCGGCATCGCTACGCAGGACGATACGTTCGAGGCGGCCAGGTTGTTCATCACGCGGCTCGGCAAGACTTCGACGATGTCGGAGGACTTTCCGGCCTTCATCGTCAATCGCATCCTGCTGCCGATGATCAACGAGGCGATCTATACGCTCTATGAAGGGGTCGGTTCGGTCGAGGCGATCGACACGGCGATGCGCCTTGGCGCGAACCATCCGATGGGTCCGCTGCAGCTTGCCGATTTCATCGGCCTCGACACCTGCCTGGCGGTGATGCAGGTGCTGCACGAGGGGCTCGCCGATTCCAAATACCGCCCCTGCCCCCTGCTGGTGAAATATGTCGAGGCCGGCTGGCTGGGGCGCAAGACCCAGCGCGGCTTCTACGATTATCGCGGCGAGCATCCGGTGCCGACGCGCTGACGCGGACGAGGCCGGCAAGCCGCCACAATTTAAGTGCGAAATGACGCCCTTTACCGTCGCATACGGCCGCCCATTGATATCCAGCATGCCGAAGCGAGGATAGCTCCTCGAAACGTGGGATATCAAGGGCTTAGGCGTCGTGCGGCGCGAGGATTATTTTTCTTCCGAAATTGTGGCAAAAGCCACGTTCGAAACAGCGAACTTACTGTCGCTCGAAGGCCCTGCGGAGGCCAGAAAAACCTCAGACATCGCGAGCGGCAGACCTTGTGATCGTCTCATGAGGTCTGTCGCCGGTCAATAATTTGTCGCGGGTTCACGACATGTGAGACCCCTCGTCGAGGGCAAATTACCTCATTGTTTGCTCGGCGGAGCGGTGCGCGAAAGCACTCAATGAGGCCGTGGCGCTGGATGCAGCGCCAGCCTCATACGCCGGGCGACCGGGACGGTCGCAATCCTGGGAGCGCGACCGTCCCGGTCGCTCTTGACCCAGCCGCTTCGCTCACCGAAAGGGCGCCTCCTCACGCCGCATATTCGTCGTGCAGACGCACCCAGTTCATCGGCGAGGGCAAACCCTCCTCATGGCGGCCAAGCGCGGTCAGGTCGAGATAGTGATAGGCCGCGTTCATCATGTCGAGGCCGCGCGCAAAGCAGGAATAGGTGTGATAGATCGCGCCATCCTCGTCCTTGTAGAACGCGCTAATGCCCGGCAGGTCGCTCATTTTCATCTCGCGCATCGCGTAATTATACGAGACGGGGCCGCCAGCCAGATCGTCCGGCCGGAACGAGACGGCAAAGTCGTAGCTGAAGTCGCCCTCGCCTGAGGAATACCAAGGGAAGGTCCAGCCCATGCGCCGCGCCCTTTGCTGAAGCTTGGCGCGCGGGGCGCGTGAAACCGCGACGAGCCGCGTGTCGCGCTGTTCGAGATGGGGGACGATCCCGTTATAGCCGTCCGCCCAGAAGGAGCAGCTCTTGCAGGGCTTCTCCCATTCGGGCGCGAACATGAAATGCTGAACGATGAGCTGTCGGCGCGGACCGAACAGGTCGCTCAAGGTCGCCGGCCCGCTCGGCCCGTCGAACGGATAGGCCTTGTCGACGCGCACCCAGGGCAAGGCGCGGCGTTTGGCGCTGAGCGCGTCGCGAAGCCGGGTGAATTCCTTCTCCTCGGCGAGCAATTGCTTGCGCGCCTCGAGCCATTCTTGTGGCGAAACGACAGGATGGTCCATTTTCTCCTCCATGATCCGCGGCGGGGGCCCCACCGCTACGATGCCAAGACTTGCGCGCCCGCCGCGCCAATCGGCCGGCGCCGTCACTCCGCGTCGGGGCTATTCCTCCTAAGATTTTTGACGACGCCGCGGCGGCCCTTGGCCTCCAGCCGTCGCGTCTTGGAGGCGAGCGTCGGTCGCGTGGCGCGGCGCGGCTTCGGCTTCTCCTGCGCTTTCAGCAGCAGCGCCGCGAGACGCTCGCGCGCGTCCTCACGGTTGCGGATCTGGCTGGAGAAGCGTTGCGCGAAAATGACGATGACGCCGTCATTGGTCATGCGCGAACCCGCGAGCCGAGCCAAGCGCGCGGCGACATCGTCGGGCAAGTCGGCGCGGCGCGCGTTGAAACGCAATTCGACGGCGGTCGACACTTTGTTGACGTTCTGGCCGCCGGGCCCCGAGGCGCGCACGAAAGTTTCGGCGATGTCGCTCTCGTCGATGAACAGGGCGCCGATCTTCATGGGCTAGGCCTGGCGGCTGGAGGCGTGAGCTTAGTCGATGGACGCTACGCGTTCCCTCCCCCCTTGTGGGGGAGGGTTAGGGAGGGGGGTCGCGCTGAACCATAAAAAAATGGCGCAACTGAAATGTTCCGATAGCTTAGCGCGCCCCCCCTCCCCAGCCCTCCCCCACAAGGGGGGAGGGAGAAAAGCCCCTCACCGCCACTCCCTTATATCGACAAATCGCCCGGCGATCGCGGCGGCCGCCGCCATGACGGGCGAGACGAGATGGGTGCGGCCCTTATGGCCTTGGCGGCCTTCGAAATTGCGGTTCGAGGTCGAGGCGCAGCGCTCGCCCGGGGCCAATTTATCCGGGTTCATCGCCAGGCACATCGAACAGCCGGGCTCGCGCCAGTCGAAGCCCGCCGCCTTGAAGATCGCGTCGAGCCCCTCCTGCTCGGCCTGCGCCTTTACCAGGCCCGAGCCCGGCACGACCATCGCGTTGACGCTGGCGGCGACCCGGCGCCCCTCGACGATCTTGGCCGCCGCGCGCAAATCCTCGATGCGGCCATTGGTGCACGAGCCCAAGAACACGCGATCGATGGCGATATCGGTGATCTTCTCGCCGCCATGGAGGCCCATATATTCGAGCGAACGCTTGATCGAGGCGCGCTTTTGCTCGGTCTTGCCGTCTTCGACATGCGGCACGATTCCGTTGATCGAAACGACATCCTGCGGGCTCGTGCCCCAGGAGACGATGGGCGGCAAGCGCGAGGCGTCGAGCCGCACTTCATGATCGAAATGGGCGCCCTCGTCGGTGCCGAGCTGCGACCAATAGGCGACCGCCCGCTCCCATAATTCGCCCTTGGGCGCCTTGGGGCGCCCCTTCAGATAGGCATAGGTCTTTTCATCGGGCGCGACCATGCCGGCCCGCGCGCCCCCTTCGATCGACATATTGCAGACGGTCATCCGCCCTTCCATCGAAAGGGCGCGGATCGCCTCGCCGGCATATTCGATGACATGGCCGGTGCCGCCCGCCGTGCCGATCTCGCCGATGATCGCCAATATGATGTCCTTGGAGGTCACGCCCGCGCCGAGCGCGCCGTCGACCGTCACGCGCATGTTCTTGGCTTTGGTCTGGATCAAGGTTTGCGTGGCGAGCACATGCTCGACCTCGGACGTGCCGATGCCATGGGCGAGCGCCCCGAATGCGCCATGGGTGGAAGTGTGGCTGTCGCCGCACACGATCGTCGTGCCCGGCAGCGTGAAACCCTGCTCCGGGCCGATGATATGGACGATGCCCTGGCGGGCGTCGAACTCGTTGTAATATTCGATGCCGAATTCGCGCGCGTTCTCGGCGAGTTGCTCGACCTGCAGGCGGCTCTCGGGATCCTCGATGCCACCCGCGCGGTTGGTGGTCTGGATGTTGTGATCGACGACGGCGAGCGTCTTTTCGGGCGCGCGCACCTTGCGCCCGGCGAGGCGCAGACCCTCGAAAGCCTGCGGGCTCGTCACTTCATGGACGAGATGGCGATCGATATAGAGAAGGGTCGAGCCTTCCGATTGCGTCTCGATGACGTGATCGTCCCAGATTTTGTCGTAGAGCGTGCGGGCCTTGGGCATCCATGACTCCAGCGCCTCGACGGGCGCATGAGGGGGTTAAGCGTCGCGGCGGCTATTTAAGCGCTTACGCGCCTTGAGGAAAGAGACAGTTTGTTTGGGCGGCAAAATCGGGAAAACCGCGGGCGCGGCCCGCGGCCGCGCCTTGTCTCTTCGAGAGGCGTCAGAACGGCAGCCCGACGTAATTTTCCGCCAGCGCCTGCGAGGCGGCGCGCGAGCCGAACAGGTAACTGAGTTCTGCGCTCTGGACGCGCGCCTCGAACGTGTCGTCCTCGCCGAACTTGTGCATGAGCTGGGTCATCCACCAGGAAAAGCGCACCGCTTTCCAAACCCGCGCCAGGCAGGTCTGCGAATAGCCGTCGAGCAGCGCGCTCTGCCCCGATTTGTAGAAGGCGACGAGGGCTTGGGCGAGATGGCGCACGTCCGAAGCGGCCAGATTGAGCCCCTTGGCGCCCGTCGGGGGCACGATATGAGCGGCGTCGCCAGCCAGAAACAGGCGGCCCCAGCGCATCGGCTCGGCCACAAAGCTGCGCAAGGGGGCGATGCTCTTTTCGATCGACGGGCCGGTCGTCATCGCCGCCGCCGCCTCTGGGCCGAGGCGGATTTTGAGCTCCTCCCAGATGCGTGAATCCGGCCAATCCTCAAGCCGCTCGTCGACCGGGCACTGGATGTAATAGCGGCTGCGGGTCAACGAGCGCATGCTGGCGAGCGCAAAGCCGCGCGAATGGCGCGCATAGATCAGTTCGTGCGAACAGGGCGGCACTTCGGCCAGGATGCCGAGCCAGCCGAAAGGGTAGACGCGTTCGAACGTCTTGAGCTTGGGCGCCGGAATGGAGCGCCGGCCAATGCCGTGAAAGCCGTCGCAGGCGGCGACAAAGTCGCAGGATATTTCGGCCTGCTTGCCGCCGACGCGATAGCGCACTTTCGGCGTTTTGCCGTCCACGCCGTGGATCTCGACATCGGCGGCCTCGTAGAGGGTCGGCGCCCCCGCGGCCGCCCTGATGTCGCCGAGATCCTTGGTCAGCTCGGTCTGGCCATAGACCATGACCCGCTTTCCCCCGGTCAGTTCGGCAAGATCGATGCGATGGCGCAGGCCCTCGAAGGCAAGATCGAAACCGTCATGCGGCAGGCCTTCGCGATGCATTCTGGCGCCGACCCCCGCCTCGTCGATGAGGTCGACGGCGCCCTGTTCGAGCACGCCGGCGCGGATGCGCGCCTCGACATAAGCGCGGCTCTGGCGCTCGATCACGATCGTGTCGACGCCCGCCAGATGCAGCAATTGGGCGAGCAGCAGTCCGGCGGGGCCGGCGCCGATGATGGCCACTTGCGTGCGTGGGTCAACCATCCGCCCGCGGTCCCGTCGTCGAAATTCGCCAGGCCATCGCGAACGTTTCCCCTTTTTGCCCATCGGTTTGTTATAAAATATAAGAATCGAGGGGTAAAGCACCGCCCGGCCGCTGCCGCGCGCCAAATCTAGCGCAAAATCCTCCCGATTTCCCCTTTCGCCGATCAACTTTGATCTTAGATAATGTCGGCGCAGAAATGCGGCAATCTATATCGCTGGGTCCAGTCGGCGTTGCTTCGGGGCGCGATGGGAGCTGAGGGAAAACGAAATGAATTTGGACAAATACACCGAACGGGCGCGTGGTTTCATCCAGAGCGCGCAATCCCTCGCGCTGCGCGAGGGCCATCAGCAATTCACGCCAGAGCATCTGCTCAAAGTGCTGCTCGACGACGACCAGGGCCTGTCGGCCGGCCTGATCGACAGGGCGGGCGGGCGCTCGCGCGATGCGCTGGCGCAGGTCGAGCTGGCGCTCGCCAAACTGCCCAAGGTGCAGGGTTCGGGCGCCGGCCAGCTCTATCTTGCGCCCACCACCGCGCGGCTGTTCGACAATGCCGAAAAGATCGCCCAGAAGGCCGGCGATTCCTTCGTGACCGTCGAGCGCCTGCTGCTCGCTTTGGCGATGGAAAAGGGCGCCGAGGCGGCCAAGATCCTGGCGAACGCCGGCGTCTCCGCCCAGACTTTGAACGCCGCGATCGAGGATCTGCGCAAGGGCCGCACCGCCGATTCGGCGAGCGCCGAAAACGCCTATGACGCGCTGAAGAAATATGCGCGCAACCTCACCGATGCGGCAAAAGCGGGCAAGCTCGATCCGGTGATCGGTCGCGACGAGGAAATCCGCCGCACGATCCAGGTTCTCTCGCGCCGCACCAAGAACAATCCCGTGCTGATCGGCGAGCCCGGCGTCGGCAAGACCGCCATCGTCGAAGGCCTCGCCTTGCGCATCGTCAACGGCGACGTGCCCGAATCGCTCAAAGACAAGAAGCTGCTCGCGCTCGATCTCGGCGCGCTGATCGCGGGAGCGAAATATCGCGGCGAATTCGAGGAGCGCCTGAAAGCCGTGCTCAACGAGGTGACGGGCGCCGAGGGCGGCATCATCCTGTTCATCGACGAAATGCACACGCTGGTAGGCGCGGGCAAGGCGGATGGCGCGATGGACGCCTCGAATCTACTGAAACCCGCTCTGGCGCGCGGCGAATTGCATTGCATCGGCGCCACTACGCTCGACGAATATCGCAAGCATGTCGAAAAAGACGCCGCGCTCGCCCGAAGATTCCAGCCCGTCTTCGTCTCCGAGCCGAATGTCGAGGATACGATTTCGATCCTGCGCGGCCTCAAGGAAAAATACGAGGTGCATCACGGCGTGCACATCACGGACGCGGCGATCGTCGCGGCGGCCACCTTGTCCAACCGCTATATCGCCGACCGCTTCCTGCCCGACAAAGCGATCGATCTGATCGACGAGGCAGCCTCGCGCCTGCGCATGCAGGTCGATTCCAAGCCTGAGGCGCTCGACGAACTCGACCGACGCATCATCCAACTCAAGATCGAGCAGGAGGCGCTGAAGAAAGAGACCGACGCCGCCTCCAAGGATCGCTTGAAGAAGCTGACGGGCGAACTCGCCGATCTCCAGGAAAAATCCGACGCGCTGACCGCGCGCTGGCGCGCCGAAAAGGACAAGCTCGGCGCGGCGCAGAAGCTGAAGGAACAGCTCGACGCCGCGCGCAACGAACTCGCCCAAGCCCAGCGCAAGGGCGAATATCAGCGCGCCGGCGAGCTTGCCTATGGCGTCATTCCCGATCTCGAAAAGAAGCTCGCGGCAATCGAAGCCAAGGCCGGCGACAATCTGGTCGACGAGGCGGTGACGCCCGACATGGTCGCGCAGGTCGTCTCGCGCTGGACCGGCGTGCCGGTCGACAAGATGCTTTCGGGCGAGCGCGACAAATTGCTGAGGATGGAGGACGAGCTCGCCAGGCGCGTGGTCGGCCAGGCGGAAGCCGTGAACGCGGTCGCGACCGCCGTGCGGCGCGCGCGGGCGGGCCTGCAGGACCCTCATCGCCCGATCGGCTCGTTCATGTTCTTGGGGCCGACCGGCGTCGGCAAGACCGAGCTGACCAAGGCGCTCGCTTCGTTCCTGTTCGACGACGACACCGCGATGGTGCGCATCGACATGTCCGAATATATGGAGAAACATTCGGTCTCGCGCCTGATCGGCGCGCCGCCCGGCTATGTCGGCTATGAGGAGGGCGGCGCCCTCACCGAGGCGGTGCGTCGGCGCCCTTACCAGGTCGTGCTGTTCGACGAGATCGAGAAAGCCCATCCCGACGTCTTCAACGTGCTGCTGCAAGTGCTCGACGACGGGCGCCTGACCGACGGCCAGGGCCGCACGGTCGATTTCCGCAACGTGCTGATCGTGATGACTTCCAATCTCGGCTCGGAATATCTCGTCAGCCAGAAGGAAGGCGAGGACACCAAGGCGGTCGAGGGCGAGGTGATGGCGGTGGTGCGCGGCCATTTCCGGCCCGAATTCCTCAACCGCGTCGATGAGATCATCCTGTTCCACCGGCTGCGCCGGGAGGACATGGCGGCGATTGTCGACATCCAATTCGGACGGCTCGCAAAATTGCTGGAAGACCGCAAGATCACGCTGGAGCTCGACGCCAAAGCGCGGCAATGGCTCGCCGACAAGGGTTATGATCCGAGCTATGGCGCGAGGCCCTTGAAGCGCGTCATCCAGAAATCGGTGCAGGACCCGCTCGCGCAAATGCTGCTGGCGGGTGAAATTACCGACGGCGCGGCGATCAAGATCGGCGCGGCGCATGGCGTGCTGACGATCAACGGCAAGGCGATCGGCAAGACCTCGGAGGTCGAGCCGCCGAAGGGCGTCAAGGCGGCGACGGTAGTGAACTTTCCGAAGGGAGCGTGAGAGGGCGGGGCGTCGCACAGGTGATCATCGCCAAGGAGGAATTGGCGCGCGCGGAAATGGTAGCGGTGAAGCGATTGGATGCGCGAGGCGAATCCACTCGCTTGCTCTGCCATCGCGATTAATGCGCCGCCACGCGAACGATGAATCTGATCGGTCGCCTCAACCATGATAGCCGTCAGTTCATATTGAACTTCGCGCCATTGCCGCAATCGACGCCGTCGAGCCTCCAGCTCCCGCCCTCTTTCGCCATTCGATATTGCGGACCATCGGCGCGCGCCTGTTCTCCCGCCCATCGCGAGGAAAGGATCGCTTTGCGATCGTCGGCCTCTTTTGTTCGGAAGCGATAGCCCTTGTCGCTCGTCGCGTTGCCGCAGGTGATGGGGCTGTAGTCGATGCCGCAAATTTCGCCATCGAGATATTTGCCTTGGCAGTCGTGCTGAACCAATTGCGCTTCCGCGCTGGCCCAAGCCGCCAAGAGGTTTGGGGTGAACAGCGTGGCGTAGCCTTTGTCCTTTTTCGCGTCGTACCAGGGGCGTTTCAGCACGAATTCGGACAAATTGTCGTCGTTGTCGGAGTGATGAAAAATCTCGTTGAGCGCTTTTTCCGGCGCCGAGCGGGCGGCGTCAAACGGCTCTTGTGACCCCGACTGGGCGGGGCCGGCCGCAAAGGCGAGAGCGAGGCAGGAGGCCAAGGCGACGGACGGCGCGGACGGCCTCGAAAAACGCATCTTCATTGGCGCGCCGCCTCAATTCGGCAAATGTTGGCTTCGTCTTGCCGGCGGCCGCCGTCGGCGCTTCGGCCTAAACTAACCGCGGAAGAAGTCATAATCATCGTCGCCGCCAACGAATGGGGGTAGCGGCTGCGGGTCGCCTTCGAAGTTACGGTCTACCTTTGCGACAGTTTGTCAGCCTCGCCGCGATTATGGCGCACCGATTTTCGCCAAGGGATAGCGATTGCCGAGCCGATGACTTATACCAGGACTCACTGCTCATGACCCATGGGCCCAATCGCGCATGCCGATGGACATGATGCGCCAGGGCTGATCGGTTAGTTTGTTCCACGCCTCGCAGCAGTGATCGACAATAT
>Ga0182024_10000590_pt1 | contig 94534 bp, 79 predicted proteins | sample P32metaG_FD_120480 | JGI IMG/M metagenome (GOLD analysis project Ga0182024, IMG submission 120480) | Permafrost microbial communities from Stordalen Mire, Sweden - P3-2 metaG (Illumina Assembly) | ecosystem: Environmental > Terrestrial > Soil > Wetlands > Permafrost | place: Sweden: Stordalen... | reverse complement strand
CGAGGCGATGAAGAAAGGCGCGGTCGATTTTCTTCCGAAACCGTTTTCGCTCGATCACCTGAGCGTGGTCGTCAATAAGGCGCTCGAAGTGCGCAAGCTGCGCGACGAGAATCGCGAGCTGCGCGAAGCGCTGGGCCAGAAGTACCAGTTCGAAAACATCATCGGCCATTCGCAGGTAATGCAGGACGTTTTCGCGACCATCATGCGCGTCGCCGGCACCCGCGCCACCGTGCTGCTGGCCGGCGAAAGCGGCGTGGGCAAGGACATGATCGCGCGCGCGATTCATCACCATTCCCCGCGCCGCGACCGTCCCTTCGTCAAAATCAACTGCACCGCGCTTCCCGAAAACCTGATGGAAAGCGAGCTTTTCGGCTATGAGAAAGGCGCGTTCACCGGCGCCAATATTTCCAAAGCCGGCAAGTTCGAGGCCGCCGACACCGGAACCGTTTTCCTCGACGAAATCGGCGATGTTCCGCCTGCGATTCAGGTGAAGCTATTGCGGGTGTTGCAGGATCGCGAGTTCGAGCGCCTGGGCAGCAACAAAGTCATGCACAGCGATGTCCGCGTGATCGCGGCGACCAACGTCGACCTGCGCGCCGCGCTCGAAAACGGCACCTTTCGCGAGGACCTGTATTACCGGCTCAACGTCGTCCCGCTGGACATTCCTCCCTTGCGCGAACGCAAAGAAGACATCCCGTATCTAGTCCAGCATTTCGCCAAGAAATTCAACGGCGAAATCAGCGACCGTGCGATGGAGCGGCTGATGAGTTATCACTGGCCCGGCAATGTTCGCGAGCTGGAGAACGTCATCGAGCGCAGCGTTCTCCTCGCCCAAGGTCCGCGCGTCGAAGCCGACGATATTCGCATCGATACCACCGGACGCTCGCGGCCCGCCGCGACCACCACCGATCAGTTTCTCCCTGAAGGTATGACGCTCGACGCCTATGAACAGTCGATCATTCGCGAGGCGCTCAAACGCGCGGACGGAAACAAGAGCCAGGCCGCCCGCCTGCTGGGATTGACTCGCAATGCCCTGCGCTATCGCCTGGCGCAGATGGGGATCGAGTAGATGTGGCGCGGGCTGTCAAGCCTGCTGAGCCGAGATTCATCTCGGCTTTTCTTGCGGGCTTCACACCCAAGCCGAGCCAACCCGCGGCCTTCTAACCCATCTTCGGTTTGATCACGTCGATCAGTTCCTGCACCGCCGCTGCGCTCTTCGCAAGCGCCTGCTTCTCTTCATCGGTCAAACGAATCTCGTAGATCTTCTCAATCCCGCGCGACCCCAGCTTCACCGGCACGCCCACGAACAATCCGTTGATCCCGTACTCGCCTTCCAGCAGCACCGCGCATGGCAGAACTTTTTTCTTGTCCTTCAAAATCGATTCGACCATTTCCGCCGCCGCCGCCGCGGGCGCGTAGTACGCGCTGCCCGTCTTCAGATACTTCACGATCTCCGCGCCGCCGGTGCGCGTGCGCTCCACTAATCTGTCGAGCGTCGCCTGATCCATCAGCTCCGTCAGCGGAATGCCCGACACGTTCGACAGCCGCACAATGGGAACCATGGTGTCGCCATGCCCGCCCAGCACCACTGCCGTCACGTTCTCGACAGATACATTCAGCTCCGCCGCGATGAACGTGCGAAAACGCGCCGTGTCCAGCACGCCCGCCATCCCGATCACGCGGTTCTTCGAAAATTTCGAAACCTGATGTGCCGTCCAGCACATCGCGTCCAGTGGATTCGTCACCAGCACCAGAATCGCATTCGGCGAATACTTCACCGCTTGCTCGGTGACGGATTTGATCACCTCGAAATTCGCCAGCAGCAGATCGTCGCGGCTCATACCCGGCTTCCGCGCGAGCCCCGCCGTGATCACCACCACGTCCGAATTCGCGGTCGGCTCATAATCGTTCGCGCCGGTCACGCGCACGTCGTAGCCTTCAATCGGGCCGGTCTCGAGCATATCCAGCCCTTTCCCGATCGGCACACCTTCCATCACATCGACCAGAACCACGTCCGCCAGTTCTTTGAAGGCGATGTTCAGCGCGCAGCTCGCGCCCACATTTCCGCCTCCCACCACAGTCACTTTATTGCGCATATTCGCCCGCACAGGGCCGGGCGCGGCCGCTGTAATCGGATGGATTCGTCCCGTGTCCCCGCGCCCAGGCTCCGTTGTGCGGGCGAGTCCTTCAAAAGTGCGATTATAACGTACTTGAGGTGAAGCCCTGTGTACTTTGAAGACTACGTTGTCGACGCGGTGGAGAAATCGCGCGGTCGCACCATCACGGAAGCCGACATCGTAAATTTCGCCGGCCTGTCGGGCGATTTCGTCGAGTTGCACGTGAACGATGAGTACGCCAAACGCGGCCCTTTCGGCAAGCGCATCGCGCACGGTGCGCTGATCTTCAGCATCTCGACTGGATTAATGATGCAGATGCCCGTCGACACCGAAGCAATCGTCGCCTTCTACGGCGTCGACAAACTGCGCTTCACCGGACCCGTGTTCATCGGCGACACCATTCATCTCACGCGGCGCGTCGTCGAAAAGCAGTTGAAGAACGCGGAGCGCGGCGTCATCGCGACCGAAATCACCGTGATGAATCAGGATCAAAAGCCGGTGCTCGTCTACACAGCTCGCTTGATGGTGAAGACACGCAAATGACGGCGGCCCCATCCGCGCTGAGCGGCATTCGAGTCCTCGATCTCACGCGCCTCTTGCCCGGCGCCGTGGCCACGCGCTGGCTCGTCGATTTCGGCGCGGAGGTGATTAAGATCGAACAGCCCGGCGTCGGCGATTACGCGCGCTCCAGCCACACCGGCGTTTTCGATTCCACTAATCGCGGCAAGAAGAGCGTGGAGATCGATCTGAAAGATCCCACCGGCAAGGCCGCGTTTCTGAAGCTCGCCGCCACCGCGGATGTCGTCATTGAAGGTTTTCGCCCGGACGTGATGGATCGCCTCGGCGTGGGTTATGAGGCGATTCGCAAAACCAACCCAAGGCTGATCTATGTTGCGCTCACCGGCTACGGCCCGGATGGTCCCTACGCCGCGCTTGCCGGCCACGATATTAATTACCTGGCGCTTTCGGGTGTTCTCGATCTGATGGGCGCCAAGGACGGGCCGCCCGCGCTCGCTGGAATTCAGATCGCCGATCTCGCGGGCGGATCCATGCAGGCCGTGATCGGCATTCTACTCGCGCTCGAAGCGCGCCATCGCACCGGCCGTGGCCAGCGCGTGGAGATCTCCATGTTTGCGGGATCGGCTGCGCTGTTGACTGTCCCCCTCGCCTCCATGGAGACAAACGGCGAACCGCCGGAGCGCGGCAATCAATTGCTCAGCGGCCGCTACGCCTGCTATCACGTGCACCCTGCGGCCGAAGGATCTTACGTCGCGGTGGGCGCGCTCGAGCCGAAATTCTGGAGCAATCTTTGTCACGCGCTCGGTCGCGAGGATCTGATCGCAGATCAATTTGCCCCGGAGCCGAGGCAAACAGAAATCAAGGCCGCGCTCGCCGCCGAATTCAGCAAAGCGACCGCCGAGGAGTGGTTCGCGCGCGTCGGCGCGAAAGACTGCTGCGTCACGCCGATCCGCAATTTGAAGGACGCCATTCGCGATCATCCCACTCAGCCGATTCCCCCGCTGAGCGACACACCGGGGAATCCTCCTGGTGGCCGTGCTCCGCGGCTCGGCGAACACAATCAGGAGTTTCTATGAAATTCATGTCGACATCTTCTTCTCTACAGAACCGCGACCGTAAGGGAGCGTTTTTCAACATCCTCGTTACGTGCTGTGCCGACATCTCTAAAATGAACTGAACTTCAAAGGGAAACAACCGCCTATTTCTATGAACGTCCTCTATTGCCTCCGCCGGGCAAAGCAGTTTCATGGCTCCTCCATCGCGTCATATCGCGAACACGGTTCCACAACGCAACCAGCACAAGCATTGACGTGGAACGAATTTTACGATCGCGTCTATCGCGCCGCCGCGTACTTGCGCGATCTCGGTATCCGGAAAGGTGATCGCGTCGCCGTCTGGATGCTCAACTCGCACGAGTATCTGGAGCTGTATTACGCCACCGCGCTGGCCGGCATCGTCATCGTGCCGTTGAACACGCGCTGGCACGAAAGCGACGTCGATTTCACTCTGAAGGACTCGGATGCAGCGGCTCTGATTGTCGACGATCGATTCGCACCATCGGTCGCTAACCTTGCGCTCGCACCCCGCGTGATCTATGCCGGTCAAGGCGCGTGTCCCGGCGGCATGATTCCGTACAGCTATAGCGAGTCGCATCAGGTCAACCAGGACACCTTCGAAGAGCCTGACGAACAGGACCTGGTCGGATTGTTCTATACCAGCGGCACCACCGGCGGGCCGAAAGGCGTGATGCTCACGCATCGCAACCTGTGGTCGAACCTGCTGTACAGCATGCTGGTCAACCTTCGCAAGGGTGTGTGGCTGCATTCGGCGCCCATGTTCCATCTGGCGGACCTTACTTCCATTTACACCATCACAGCTAGCGGCGGCACGCATTGCTTCCTTCCCACCTTCGATCCCGAGGAGTGCATGCGGCTCATCGAACGGTATCGCGTCACCGACACCGTGCTGGTGCCCACCATGCTCAACATGGTGATCCACTCGCCGTCCTTCGGCAAGTACGATCTCTCCAGCCTCATCGCATTCCTGTACGGCGCGTCGCCGATGCCGACGCCGCTGATCAACGCTGCGATGTCGAAGTTGCCCACCACGCAATTCCGCCAGGGTTATGGAATGACGGAAGCGAGTCCGCTGTTGACTCTGCTCGAGTTTGAGGATCATTCCAGTGATGCTGTTACGTCCGCGGGCAAACCCGTCTTCGGCACGGAAGTGCGCGTTGTGGATGATTTCGATCGCGACGTACCGGTAGGTCAAAGCGGGGAAATCATCGCGCGTGGCGCCAACATCATGAAGGGCTATTGGAAGCGCCCCGAAATCACGGCGGAAGTGCTTCGCGGAGGTTGGTTGCATACCGGCGACATGGGCAGGTTCGACCAGAACGGCTTCCTGTACATCCTGGATCGCAAGAAAGACATGATCAAGCCCGGCGGTGAGAACGTGTACACGCCGGAAGTGGAATCCATGGTTGCCGCGCATCCCGCCGTGCTCGAAGTCGCGGTGATCGGTGTTGCGGATGAGAAATGGGGTGAAGCCATTCGCGCGGTAGTGGCGCGGCGTCCCGGCGCGGAGTTGAGCGAAACAGAACTAATCGTCTGGTGCCGCGAGCGGATGACCCATTTCAAGTGTCCCTCGTCCGTCGTGTTCGTCGATACGCTGCCGAAGGGCGGCACCGGGAAGATCCAGAAGGCCGTGCTTCGCGACCAATACGGACAGCCGGATCGAAGCACCTCCGCGTAGCGCAATCTGTCCCGCGTCACGGCCGCTCTGCTATGCTACTGGCGGAAGCGTTCAACGGAAAGTCAGCCCGGCTGACTTTCGGAAAGTTCTACTATTATGTCCTCGGTCCTTGTCAAACTTCAAAGAAAAGGCCAGATGGTGATCCCTCGGACCCTGAGGGAAGAGGTCGGCGTGTCGGAAGGCACGCTGATGAAGGTTGCGGTTGTCGAAGGCGGCCAGTTTCTGATCACTCCCCAGATTTCCATTGACCGCTCCATCGTTACCCACCGCCGCCGCAAAGACCGCACGCAGGCATTGCGGGATTTGGCCGCCACCGTCGCGGAGATCCGGCAGGAGGCCAAAGAAAAAGGCATAGACAAGATGTCCATGCGTGAGATCAACGCCGCAGTTGCAGCCGCCCGGCGCGATATCAAAAAGAACAGTACGCACCCGATGAAATGATCCGGGTCGTCATTGACACCAGCGTGCTGGTTTCCGCCGTCATCTCCCCAACCGGGCCCAACGCCCAGGTTTTTGAACTGATCGCCGCCGGGAAACTTCTCCCGTTTCTGACCGACTCCGTGCTGCATGAATACTACAAGGTGTTCGAATATAAACATCTTGAGCACCTTGACCGGCGGCGGATTGCCCGCTTACGCAGCCAATTGGAAGACGCCTGCATCAAGGTCAAATCAGGCGGGCGGCTAAGAATCTCGGACCACGAAGACGACAACCGCATCTACGAATGCGCGGCCGCGGCCAAAGCCGATTACATCGTCACCGAGAACGCCACGCACTTCAAGAAGCCCTACAAGACCACCCGGATCGTCACGCTCGCCAATTGCTGCGGCTCTTAATGGCGCAGGGCCATGCCCTGCCCTCTTGAAAATGGAATAAAAACCCGGGTGGGGCAGGGCCGTGCCCTGCCACGCCATGGTGAAAATGGAAGAAAACGCCTCCATGCCGCGTCCTAATGTTTGGTGGTCACCCTGAGTGATCGCGAGATCAGCTCCGCGATCATCGAATCCTGCCGCTCCGGCGATCGGGACGCCTTTCGTGCGCTCTACGACATGTATAAGGATCAGGTGTATTCCATCTCGCTGTATTTTTTTCATGGCGATCAAGGCGTGGCCGGCGACATCACTCAGCAGGTCTTCTTGAAATTGATCACCAACATCGGCCAGTTTCGCGGCGACGCCGAGTTTTCCACCTGGCTTTACCGGCTGGTGGTGAACGCCTGCATGGACGCAGCCAGGCGCCACAAGCCTGGTGCTGCGATCTCGGATCGTCACATGGAAACGTTCGCCGCGCCGGACTCGCAGGAAAAAGATTACGCGCGCGAGCAGATGGCGCACTCGGTTCGCGCAGCCGTCTCGACTCTCCCGCCGAAATTTCGAATCGCCGTTCTGCTGCGCTATTTCGAGGATCTGTCGTACGAACAGATGTCCCAAGCTCTGCACTGTTCCATGGGGACCGTGGCTTCCAGGCTGAACCGCGGCCATAAAATTCTAGCCGAGCGGCTGAAGAGCCTCGGCAGTACAAAGTGATGAACCGAAACGAAGCCGAGCAGGTCAAATTCGGGATGGCGATCCTGACGCATCTTCCGAAGGCCAAGGCGCCGGAGGCAATCTGGGCGTCGATCGAAGCGGCACTCACGAGCCGCGACCCGAGCCGCGACCAAAGGGAGCGGTTAAACAAATCGGCAATTCACCAGTGGCGCTGGGCTTTCGCTGGAATGGCCGCGCTGGCCTTGTTCGCCGTGACGTTCTTCAGTGTCGAATACTGGCGCGCCCACCCGCTAGGCACACGCTGGGAAGTCGTACGGATCGACGGCTCGCCGGCCGTGGGCGCAAGACACTTTCATGACGCCGCCAAAATCGCTGCCGGCGAATGGATGGAAACCGATTCGTCCTCGCGCGCCGGAATCAAAATCGGTGACATCGGCTCGGTCGAGGTCGAGCCGAATACGCGGCTGCGCGTCGTGACCGCAAAACCCGGCGAGCACCGGCTCGCGCTCGCGCGAGGAGAGATTCGCGCAAAGATTTCCGCGCCGCCCCGGCTGTTCTTCGTGGACACCGCGTCGGGCACTGCCATCGATCTGGGCTGCGAGTACGCGCTCTCCACCGACGAAGACGGTTCGGGGCTGCTAAGCGTAACCAAGGGCTGGGTTTCTTTTCAGTGGCAGGGCCTGGAATCGCTTGTGCCCGCCGGCGCGAGCTGTCGCACGCGCCCGCACCTGGGGCCCGGCGTTCCTTATTTTGACGACGCGCCGGACGCTCTCAAACAGGCTCTTGAAGACGTTGATTTAAAAAGACCAGGTTTCGAAAAATCCGGAAACAATTCGCTGAACATTATCCTCGCCGCGGCGCGCGTCCGCGATACTCTTACGCTCTGGCATCTGCTGTCGCGTGTTGACGTTAGCGATCGGGCGCGCATTTATGACCGCATCGCCGCGTTGACGCCCGTCCCGGCGGGAGTCTCGCGCGAGCAGGCGCTGAAGCTGGACCCTGGCACGCTAAACCATTGGAAAGAAGAGTTGGCCTGGACCTGGTAAATCGGGAAGAAAATCGGCGAGCGCGCGTCTAATGGACTGAAAGCGCTCTTGAAAGGAGCTTTCGATGTTGCGATCAGGAATTTTGCGAATTGCACTACTTGGAATCGCCGCCTGCGCGCTGGCGCTGGCGGAAGGATTCACCTTCACGATCGGCAGCCCCGTGGCGTCTCAGGAATTTCAGATGAAGACGGCAGCATTCGTATTCCGCACCGAAGGCTGCGCGGACCCTGCCAAGCCGGAGATCGTCGCGGTTGCGGAAGGAATGGTGAAGGGTGCACGCCGATCGATTGTTCTCAAGGTTTTACCGGGGTCCAAACCCAACGTCTACGCGGTGTTCCAGCAATGGGCCGCGGAAGGCGATTGGGTGGTGAGCCTCAAAGGCCGGTGCGCCAATGCGACCGCGGGCGCCATCGTTCCGATTGGCCCGAAGGGCTTCATCCGGGAGTCCTCCAAGTTTTTCCCGCGCGCGGCCACTGACGCGGAGGTCGAAACATCGCTAAAAGCGCTGGTTCAGGCTCACTAACGGGTCCAGCACGGCCACCGCAAAACGCCGCGAAATTACCGGGGAATTACCGGGGAATCACCGCGGACTTACCGCGCGACGGGTCGAATCCGGTTCGCGTGAATTCGTGGCCGAGATTTCTGCAATAGCGCGCGCAGCGCGCCGACAAGAGAGGGAACAAAATGAGAATCAAAGTCCGCCGGGTGCCGATTCTTACCGCCGTTGTGGCGGTCTCCGCCGCGATCGTCCTGATCGCGGCCGATACCACCACCGCGCAGCCCAACAGCCTGACGATCCACGAGTGGGGAACCTTCACCTCCGTCGCGGGCGCGGACGGCTCCGCCATCGATTGGGACGCGCTCGGCTGCGAAGACGATCTTCCCCAATTCATTCACTCAGAGAAATATCGGGGCTTCAAATGGAGGCTCGATGGCACGGTGCGGATGGAAACGCCGGTGATTTATTTCTACAGTCCGCGCGAAATTACGGCGCGCGTGAAAGTGTTTTTTCCGAAAGGCGTGATCACGGAGTGGTATCCGAATGGCGACAATGCGATCTATGAGTCGAAGGCGCTGATGGACCGAATGGAAGCTAGTCTCAACAAGCTCCGTTCCGGGAGCGGCGCGGACGGGCGCGGGGCGTTCCTGGTGCAAGAGGATTCCGCGACGGCGATCGAGGAAGATGGGAAGTCAAAGATATATTCCCATCAGACGGTCTACAAAACGGAAAGCCTGGTGCAGCCGTATCCGACGGGGCTCGATCCGCTGCTGGTTCGGCTGAGCAAGTCGCTGAATGGGATCGACACGTCGCTGCGTCAGCTGATGGGAGCGATCGCATGGAGCGACATCAAGGTGCAGCCGGGATCGGCTGCGGATTTTCCGATGGAGAGCGGAGCCAGCCGCTACTATGCAGCGCGCGGAACGGACGCGGCTCCGATTACCGCCGGCGAGCAGCATGAAAAATTCCTGTTCTATCGCGGCGTGGGACGATTCCAGGTTCCTCTTTGGGCGCGCGTTTTGGACGATGGAAAGGTCACGGTCGAAAACCGCGGAGCCGAATCCGTGCCTGCGGTCTTCTTGTTTGAAAACCGTGGAGGCCGCGTGGGATTTCGCAACGTGGGCGCTTTGGGGCCGGGCGCGCTCCACATTCCTCCGATGACGCTCGATAAACCTTCGCTTGACGATTCTTTTTCGCAGTTGCGCTTCGATCTCGAAAGCGCGCTGATCGCGCAAGGCCTGTATCTGAGGGAGGCTCAGGCGATGGTCGAGACGTGGCGGGATTCGTGGTTTGAAGAGGGCTCGCGCCTGATCTATATAATGCCTTCGCGAGCCATCGATGCCATTCTGCCGCTTCAAGTGGAACCGGCCGCGTCGCAGACTGCGAGGGTGTTCGTCGGGCGGATTGAACTGGTCACTGCGGAAACCAAGCGGTCGGTGGAAGAAGCGCTTGCTAAGGGCGATTGGCCGACGGTGGATCGCTACGCTCGTTTTCTGGAGCCGATTCTAGGGCGCATTTCGGCTGAAGGTCCGCTCAAGGCGAGAGAGGTGGAGCAGCTTCGCGGGAACATGCAGAAGTGGAGCGGCGGGCAGTGCAGGTAGAGGCGATTTTGGTTGGCGAGACAATAGGGCAGAAGATTTTGTAACCGCTCCTTTTAGTCGCGGCTCGTGAATTATAACCGCTCCCTTTGGTCGCGGCTCGTGAATTATAACCGCTCCCTTTGGTCGCGGCTCGTGAATTATAACCGCTCCCTTTGGTCGCGGCTCGTAAAGGCGCGCGTTGTTACGGCACGGGGACCCGATACAGGTTGCGCTGGACGCTCTCGCGCCTGTAGGCGTAGATATCGGCAGTCGCGGCGGGCACCACATCGTCCAACGCAATCATCCGCACTCCCGGCAGCTTCAGAATCTCCTGCTCGGATGGAAGTCCGTGGAGGATACTTTCGGGCACGGGTTGGCCCGGCGCCAAGGGGAAGACGAAGGCCTTGCCCACGCTGCTCCCCCTCTCCTGTACAAATAAATGCTTCCCGTCCCGAGACCATTCGAACACAATCGGGCCGTGGACTTGTGTTTGAAGCGGAGCGCCGCCATCGACCCGGAAAACTACCAGGCCTCCGCCCGCAAGCGAGCCGATCACCAGCCAGTTACGATCCGGGGAAGCGCCGTGCATGGCAATAACAGGCACATCCAAGGCTTTTCGCAGCCCCCCTCCATCTTGCTGGACGCGGTAAACAAACGCAGAGGTCCCCTCGAGCTTGCGGAAAAAGACCTCACCGGTGGCGGCGAAGACAGGCTGCTCCCCTTCGACGTTGGGAATTTGCCGGGGAGGCAAGCGGCGGTCAAGCGGGGAGAGCCACAACCGCACCTTGCCTGCGCTATCCGGTGACGCCAAAACGATCTGACGGCCGTCCGCCGATATATCGTAACCTCCCAGGGCGCCAGGGCCGTTCGAAGTCAGGGCAATGCCCGGCAGCAACGGCTCACTGCGTCCGGAATCGAGTTCCGCCACCCACAATTCGCTGGAAGCCCCTTTTCGAACCTGGTAAAGCAGCCGCTTGCCATCGGGCGTGAATTTGGGGTCAAAGGCGAAACCTTCCAGTGAGATCTGCCGATCGCCTGCGCCGTCATGCAGCCAGATGGAACTCTGCGTCAATCCCACTGCCGTGATGAAGGATCGGCCGTCGGGCGCCATGGCGATTCCTTCTTCTTCGGTGGGCCCGGAAGTAATCTGTTCCGGCTGGCCATCCGGGAACCGCTCACGCCAGGTATGGTAGGCCCCGCCGTAATCGGAGCTGAAGTACATCCACTCCCCATCGGGCGACCAGGCGGCAAAGGTGCACTGGCCACTGGGCGGGCCGACCTGCCGCCCTGCCGAACTGCCGTCCAGCGGGGCCAGGCGGCACCGATCCATGACTCCCCGCTGGTTCATCTCCACCATCAGCACGTGTTTGCCGTCGGGCGAGGGATAAGAGCGATGGACCATGCCGCGTTCATGGGGCGGCACGTAGAGATCATGCGACTCGGCCCGGCTTTCATCGGCGGTCACGAGCGCCATATGCAACTTCCCATCTTTGATCTCGGAAAACAGCAGCTTGGATTTACCGATCCAACCAAGGCCCGAGGTGTTGGGGAGCCACAGACGCGGTTCTCCCCCCAAAACCGGCACGACCCAAGTGTCCCAAATCCGCCCTGAAACCGAGTATGCGATGCGGGAACCGTCCGGGGAAAAAACCGGGCTCATCTTAGGGAGATCATCGTGGGTGAGTTGGACCGGCTCGCCACTGGGCAGCATCTTCACGTAGACTTGCCCGGACGTATTAAAGGTCTTAGGGCCGCGAATGAAGGTGAGCATGCGGCCGTCCGGGGAGAGGGCCGGCTGGACGGCGGAATCGGGCAGGTTGGTGATTTGCACCCATTCGGAGCGCGCGGGGGCGGAAGAGCCCCGCTTCTGGAACCACCAGGCGAGGCCCGCCGCGGCAACTACCAGCGCAACAGCTCCCGCTGCGATCGCGACAAAGCGCCGAGGCGACCGCGCGGGCGGGTGAACGGCCGCAGCCGCCAAGACTTGCGCCGAGAGTTTGCCCGACTCGGACTCCTCCTTCAGCTCTTCCAGAGCGAGCTTGATATCGGCGATGCCCTGGGCGCGGCGTTCAAGATCCTTGCGCAGGCAACGGGCGATGATCTTTTCGAGCTCCATCGGCACGGCCGGTGAGATCTCGCTGGCGGCTTTCGGCTCTTTGTGTAAGATCTCGGAAAGCGTTGAGATTTTGTTAGGGCCGCTGAAGGCGCGCTGCCCGGTGGCCATCTCATAAAGGACCGAGCCGAAGGAAAAAATATCGGAGCGGCCATCGACTTTCCAGCCCTGGGCCTGCTCGGGCGACATGTAGGCCACGGTGCCAAGGATGGTGCCCTCTTCTGTTTGAGGGGTTTGGTCCGCAGCCATGGTCGCGGTAGCGCCGTCGGGATCGTGGTCAATTTTTTCAGTCAGCTTGGCCAGGCCGAAGTCGAGCAACTTCACACGGCCATCGTCGGTCACGATGACGTTGGCCGGCTTGAGATCGCGGTGGACGATTCCGGCGGCGTGGGCGCGCGCCAGGGCATCGGCGATCTGAATTCCGTACTTCAAAGTATCTTTGAGACTCAGTCCGACTTTGCCGATGCATTGGCCGAGCGTCTTGCCGGGCACGAACTCCATGGCGATGAAGTCGGTAGGACCATCGGGCAGGTCGGCGGTGTCGATATCGTAAATGTGGACGATGCCGGGGTGATTCAGGGCGGAAGCCGATTTCGCCTCTAGCACGAAGCGGCGCTTGCGCTCAGGGCTGGCGGTGGGGTCATAGCGCAGCACCTTGATGGCGACGGCGCGGTCGAGATGGGTATCGAAGGCACGATACACGACGCCCATGCCGCCCTCGCCGAGCTTGGAATCGATCCGGTAATGGCCGAGGGTCTCGCCGATCATCGCGGTAGACTCGTCGGCTTAAGCAATATTTCCATGTAAGAGCGTTTTCCCAAACTTACCGGTGGCCGGTACAGTGACTTTCACGCGCGTGATTCGATTCAAGCATAGTACGCTCGCGAGCGCCCGCGCTTTGATTCTGTTAAGGGAGGGCTTGGACCAAATCGATATGGTCGAAAAGCTCATCGGCGAATTGTTCCGTTGTATCGGGATGGTTCTCTCTCGACCAATCGCAAAATTCCTTCCAGATCGGCTAACGCGTCTTCGTGGTAGCGGATTTTGAAAGCCATTGCTGGATTCGGCGGCGGGCCTTTTCGCCGGAAACCAGGCGGCCTTCATCAGCGTTCTTCATTCGCTGCTTTAGGATGCGTGCGGTCGCGGGGTTTACCTCTACTGCCGGCTCGTCGCAGACAAACGGATCGAGGCTTTTGGCCTGGGCCATACCTTCACGGTAGCCCGGATCAGCGGATGGCGCAAACGGCGCTTGTACCGCTTGGCAGCCGCGGACCGTTGGCGCAATGCACTCTCTGGCCGGGTTTCGGTAGATCGCGGCCAGAATCACTTAAGGAATTTTAGGCCGCTCCCTTGGCGCAAGCGCAGCTTGGTCGCGGCTCGGTACCCAAAACTCACTCCGGTGGGGCGGCGCCGCGCGATGACTTGGTTGCATCGTCGATGCGGCGGGCGCGGTCGGCCAGAAATTCCTGCATCATGCGGCGCGGCTCATCGGTTTCCCACGCGGCTGCGAACGCATCCACTCCGGCGCGCACGGCATCGCTCAGAGGGAGATCCTCCCAACGGCGGATCAGCTTCTTTTGCAGCCGAATCGCGTGAGGCCCCGCCTTGAGAATGGACGAGACCCAGACTTCCACCGCTTCATCAAGGGCCGCCGACGAATAGAACTTTGATAAGGGGACGACCATTTCGACGAGCCCCCATTGGAATGCCTCGGCCGACGTGATGGTTTCGGCGAGCAACAACAACTGGCGCGTCCGGCCCCAGCCGATCAATGTAGGCAGCAGGGCCGCTTCGATCACCGAAGGAATTCCGAGCCTCACTTCGGGCATGCCGAAACGCGCTGTATCGGCGGCAATTCTCAAGTCGCACGCAGCCGCGATCTCGAGACCCGCGCCCAGCGCGTAGCCATTAATCCGTGCGATGACGGGAACCGGCAGCTCACGCAAGGCATCGCAACAGCGGTGGAGCAGGGTGATGAACGCGCGACCGGAGACGGCGTCGAGTTGCGCCATTTCATGGATGTCGGCGCCCCCGATGAAGGCCTTGGTTCCGGCGCCGGTGAGGACCACCGCGCGCAAGGATTCATCGCCAGCGAGTTCGTGGAGGGCTCGCAGAAATTCCTGCATCAGCGCGCTGCTCAGCGTATTCAGCTTGGGCTCGTTGCTGACGGTGAGATAGGCGACGCGGGTGTCCGCGTAGCGCTGGTCGATTCGGAGAGCGAGGTGGGGGTGCGTGGACGGCGTCATTGACTTAAGTATGGGGGTTCGCGGCTAATCGCACCGGTCCTCCGCGGCTGCGTGTCGGAAAAGCGGTCGCGGCCGGTAAGGCGTTTTAAGAATTACTTGAGGAAGAAACTTTAGGCCGCTCCCTTGGCGCAAGCGCAGCCTGGTCGCGGCTCGGAAACTGGTCGCGGCTCGGAAGCGGAACGCGCGCCCTTACGGGCGCGCCTCAAGGACGGCTACGCGGCGCCGATCGCGTGCAGCATCTCGTCGTCGGCGAACAGATAAAATCCGAACAGCGGCGTGATTTCGCCGCGGACCCAACGGTTCATTTTCCATTGCCCGCGCAGATAACGGATTTCACGCTGCCGCGTCAAATCCAGCACGACGGAGTAGGTTCCGCAATAACATTTACGCGGGAAGGCCTGAAGCAGCCGCCAGTTGAGTTTGTCGGGAGAGCCCCACACACAAACCTCCAGGCTTTCCTGTTCCACGATTCGGGTAATGCCCAGCGTGAGCAGCAGCGGCTTGCCGCGCGCGGCATCCAGCGCGATTGCGGCGCCAGCGCCATCCTGTTGGGCGAGACTTTCCGGGAGAAGAAACTTCGACGCCATACCACCTCCATCACCCGGCAACCAACCTGGTCGCGAAGGGAGCGTGCGCCTCTGACGGGCGAATCGCTCCGGTTACAGCACAGACAACGAACCGGCATGCACGACGAACCGCGGAGCATCTCCAATGAATCGCTGCGCGGGCGGCGCGCTAAATTTTCTTCAGTCGAACTTCGGCCTCCTTGAGAGTCTCATACTTTTTGCAGAAACAAAACCGTATCATTTGGGCGCCGTCCCGGGGATCTTCGAAGAAGCTCGACCCCGGCACGGCGGCCACGCCGACGTCTTCAATCAGGTGGCGCGCGAACTCCATGTCGTCGGGATATCCGAAGCCGGAAATGTCGGTCATTATGTAATACGCGCCCTGCGGGTGGAAGCAGCGGAATCCGGCGCCCTCCAGCACTTCGAGCATCGCGTCGCGGCGCTTGGTGTAATCGCTTGCGAGCGCGGCGTAGTATTCGTCGGGCAACGCGAGCGCCACCGCCCCGGCTTGCTGCAGCGGAGCCGCCGCGCCGACGGTGAGAAAATCGTGAACCTTGCGGATGGAATCGCTGAGATCGGGACTCGCCAGCACCCAGCCGACGCGCCATCCGGTGACCGCGTAGGTCTTGCTCATGCTGTTCACCAGAATGGTGCGATCCCGCATGCCGGGGATCTGCATCATCGGGATGTGCGTGGTTCCGTCATAAAGGATGTGCTCGTAGATTTCGTCGGTGATGGCGAGGCAATCGAATTCCTGGCACAGGGCGGCGATGAATTCGAGATCCGCTCGATTGAACACGCGGCCGGTGGGATTGTTGGGCGAATTGAGAATGATGGCCTTGGTTTTCTTGGAAAACGCGGCGCGCAGCTCGTCGGGATCGAAGCGCCAATCCGGCGCGCGGAGTTTGACGAACTTGCGTTCGGCTCCGCACAGCAACGCGTCGGGATTGTAGTTTTCGTAATACGGCTCAAAGATGATGAGCTCGTCGCCGGGATTGGACACGGCCATCAGCGACGCCATCATGCCTTCGGTGGAGCCGCAGCAGACTGTGATTTCGCGCTCGGGATCGAATTCGAGCGCGTAGGTGCGGCGATACTTGGCGGCGATCGCGTCACGAAACGGCTTCGCGCCCCAGGTGATCGCGTACTGATTCACGTCGGCTGTGATGGCTTCGCGGGCGGCGTTCTTGAGGATTTCAGGCGCGGGGAAATCGGGGAAGCCTTGCGCCAGATTGACGGCCTTGTGCTGGAAAGCGAGCCGCGTCATTTCGCGAATCACGCTTTCGGTGAAGCGCAAAGTTCGATTGCTTCGGAACCTGGGGCGTCGATTCGGAATTTCGACGGGCTGAAGCAGGGATTTGGGGGCGGTAGTGGCCATTTCCTTATGGTACGCCCGGGCGGGATAGCGGAGAATCCCCACCCTGACAAGCGGGGTTCCGCCGCTCCCTTACGGTCGCGGTTCCGTAAAGAAAAACACGGCGAACTGAAGTTCGCCGCTGCGCGCTTGAGGCCCGGTACGGGCGCAAGCATCGCGCGTGCGCCACGCGGCGCTATTTCGCAACCAGCGCCGCGACATTCGCCAGGAGCGTATCCAGATCCTCGCGCGAATAGTAGCGACCCCGCATCACCACGGCCTCAATCCGTTGGGTGTTGCGGATGTCGGCGAGCGGATCGGCATTGAGAAGCACCAGGTCGGCGGCCTTGCCGATTTCGATGGTGCCGCCCTGCTCGGCTTGTCCGAAATATCGAGCCGGATTGCGCGTAGCGCACTGCAAAGCTTCAAGCGGCGTCAGTCCGGAGGCGACCAGCAACTCCAGTTCGCGGTGCAGGCCGAACGCTGGGAAAACGGGGTTGACGCCATTCGCATCGGTGCCGGCTAGAAATTCGACGCCCGCGCGATGCATGTCCCCCACCAGCTTTTCGTATCGCTCCAGGAGTACGCGCACGCGCACGTTGAGCGCGTTGTATCGGCTTTCATTAGGGGCGCCGTCTTTCACAAACAGATCCTTGAGGAAAAAAGTATTGCGCGGGTCCCAAGCCTGGGTCCATGGCTTCGGCAGATATTTCCGGCGCGGATCGTCGACAAAATCCTGGTCGCGGGCGTGGGCAAATCCGTCGAGCAGGACCAGCGTGGGGGTGTGCCACGTTCCGTTTTTCACGAACGTCTTGAACAGCGCGGCGGCCTTGGATTCGCTGTAGGTGTCGATCAATCCGGCCGGATTGGGAAACGCCAGCTCGCGCATCCGCTCTTCGCCGGAGATTTGCTGGCTGAGCATGGTCGCGATGCGTTCGGCGCGAAGGTTTTCTTCGTCCGTCGAACAGGCAAGGAGGATATTGATCAGGTGTTCCTCGCTGCGCTGGCCTGCGTCGGAGGCTTCGGCGGGATTCACGGCCTCGGGCACGTGGCCGGCGAAAAGAATTCCAACGGCGCGCGCTTCTTCCGCCAGCGCGAAGTACGCATCGCGAGGAATGCTGTTGTACACTTTCAGAAAATCGACGCCGGTTGCGGCCAGCGCGTGAACCGCGAATCGCGCCTGCTCGGGTGTAGCGATAGCGATCGCGCCGGGCGGCGGGGGACCGGTGGATAGCATCGGCGGGCCGTCGAGAAATCCCGGCGCGACGATCCTGGGAGTATCCGGCAGGATTCTCCACTGGCGGATGGTCGAGATGGGGATGCCGGTGAACATTTCACGCACGCCCGTGATTCCGTTCGCGACGAGCAGCGGAAAGAAAATGTCCGGCGGGCCCAGGTGGATGTGCATATCCCACAGTCCGGGGATCAGGAATTTTCCTTTGGCATCGATCACGTGCACGCGTTTTTGCTGGGAGCGGGGCGGGTGGATGTTCTTCGCGATGGTGGTGATGAGGCCGTTGTCGACCGCAACGCTCATGTTCTTTGCGGGAGCGGCGCCGGTCGCGTCGATGATGGTGACGTGCTCAAAGATCAGAGATTGGGCGTGGAGAAGAGCGGCGGAAATCAGAAGAAGAAAGACGGCCCGAACTCGCGCTGCTTTGATCATTCGTCGAATGCTAAGCGGGCAGCCCGCGGAGCCGGCTCAAAGCCGGCCGCAGGCAAAATTGCCTGCCCCACGATTCATCCAGGACGGCACTAGAATAATTTCTCGAGCGCGGCCTCGACGGTCTTCATGGGAGTGGCGCCGATGAAAGAACGCACCTTTCGTCCCGACCGGTTGTACAGGAATATGGCCGGCACGGCACCGGAAGCCCAACCCGGGTCGACCGACACGCAGAATTTGTCGTCGTCAGGAACGTTGCGCAGAAAACCCGGCACGGGCATGGTGGTGTCCTTCAGAACCTTGGCGGCCCTGGCTTCGTCACCGGGGTCGTCGACCGAGATCATGATCACATCGAGACCGCGGGCGCGCAATTTGCTTTCGAGCTTCACCAGCTCCGGCATCTCTTCGCGGCAAGGCACGCACCACGTCGCCCAGAATTCCACCAGCACCACTTTGCCTTTGTGGGCGGCGACCACTTTTTGGTAGCCCGCGTCGTCGGCGACGATTGGGAGCTTCTGAGCGCTCAGAATCGCGGCCGCCATGACAGACAAAAAGCTGTACGGCAGGGAAAAACGGAGAAGGGCTTTCATTGTTTGACTTCGGGTTTGGCTTCAGACTTCGCGATTTTTTCGAGCTTGAGATTGATCACTGGCACTTTGCGTGAGTCGAAGGTGCTCAGTCTTTTCCAACCGCTGTTCATATCGTTGAATTTGGCTTCGATCTCGTAGTCGTTGTCCAGCTTGAGTCCGGAAAAGTGATAGGCGCCGTTTTTCTGAGTGTAAAACGATCGCACCTGGAGGGTGCGCATATCCTTCAACACAACCACGGCGCCGTCCACGAATTTCCCGTCGGGATCGGAAACAGTACCCTCCAGCACGCGCTCGGTGGCGGCTTCACGCTTCTCTTTCCTGGTCTCGGGCTTGGTTTCCTGCGCCTGAACCGCGATGCACAACACGGTCCCACAGAATAACGCGGCGATGGCGCCGATCAACCTACTTCCATTCATCCTCGTCCTCGTCTTCTTCCTCGTCGTCTTCGTCTTCGTCCTCATCGTCATCGAGATCGTCGTCATCGTCGTCGAAATCGTCGTCGCCGTCGTCCTTTTCGGGGGACAGTTCAAGGGGCGAAACGCCGGTCACGTTCAGATTGGCGCCGCACTCCTCGCAGGTCAACGGGTCGCCTTCATCCAGGTCCTCTTCGTCGACATCGATGGCGGCGTCACATTTTGGACAGTTGATCATCTGTTTTGCATCCTCCCCCCCTGCGCCAAGCCTGCAACCTCGCCGGTCTCGACGGGATTCGAAGTGACGAGCCTGACTTCAGTCTATATTTACCACGACGGAAGCGGCAGGAAAGTTACACGGGCTGCGTGATTCCGGCGGAGCGTTCCAGATCGCCGGGCGGGAGGGTGATCAACGTCTTTTCCAGATCTTCGCCCGATTCGATCATGTAGTTCAGGTGCTTAGCGGCCAGTTTCAGACACCAGGGATCGGTGAGCGCGTGGCCGGTTTTCGCGCTGAGCGCGAGCAGGTCCGCGTGCTGGAGCGCTATCACCTTTTCCTGCTTGGGCTCGTCTTCATGATTGGGCTCACCCTCGGTCCAAATGACGAACTTCACGTCGACGGTGTCGGCGTGGCGAATGGAGATGCCGGTCTGGAGCCAGCGAAACTCGACCTGCCAGGTGCGCCCGAAGGGATCGGGTCCAGCGTGAAAGCGGCGGAAATTGTCGGCCATGCGTTTTCAGGTTAGCAAACCACCCGGCGGCGGCGCGGATTACGGCATGGCGGCTCTACCGTTGTCATACTTGCGCCGGGTCGAGCACGTCAATTCCAGGAAAGCGCGTGGAGTGGGCGGCGTTGAAGGTCAGGATGCTTGTCACAGAGTACACTTGCATAACGGCGACCAGGTGAGCGTCGTGAGTTTGCTTCCCTGAAACACCAAGCGTCTCAACTAGTCCTTGCCATACCTCCAGCACCTCGGGAGTGAATGGCAGCAGGCGGAAAGAATCGCCGCAGGGTTGCGATTTGACTTGCAGCTCTCGCGGGATTCATGCCGAGGCCGTTATCATCGCGGGAGCGGGTCGCCACGGCCCAGAACTCTATGAGATTCTGTGGCGCGACGCAAAGAGTCTCGCCGCGAAGCCGGAGAGCGGCAAGTGCGTTTTCCGCAGCGGAGTACCGCGGGTGTTCGGAATAGAGGGAGCGTAAAAGAACATTGGTATCGGCCAGTATCGCCATCTAGAGGCCGCGTTCGCCGTAGATGAAATCGCGACTCATGGCTTCTTCTGGCAGCAGCGGAAGGTTATCCTCGGCATGACTTCGCGTCCATGCTTTGAACTCGCGGACCCACTCTTCCGGGGACAGCTCCGCACCGCGGGATGAAGGTTCTCGCGCAAGCAAAACGTCCCGCACCAGTTCGTCTAGAGACACACCTTTGGCCCGAGCCTCGGCAAGGAATGCCTCCTCGACATTGGGTGGAAGATTCAGCGTAACGGTCATGTATTCTCAGATTAACAAACGATTGGGCGACGCAGCGCCGTCAATTTTCGGTGGGTTTCTCCACGTGATCGATGACGAGGACACCGTGTGGCCCCTTGGTTGGCTCGAGTTTCAGCCCGAGCTGTTGCTGGATCCCGGTAAAGATCGATGGCCCGCCGGTAGGGTCATTCGGGAATGCGGCCGGCGGAGGAGCGCTTGAGTCGCTGCCACGGAACACTCCGGTTGTGTTCTCGTCGGGCGCAAATTCCAGTTGGAGATCGAACATCCCCGCGATCCCGGTCCTGTCGACGACCGGGCGGTCCAAGACGTTCCCAAGCAAGCCAGAGAACGTACCAAGCCCTGTCCCAAACGCCTTCAGCGTCATGTTCGGTCCATTTCTCCCGGCCTGCACAAAACCACAGGAGAGCTTCTGGCCCGGAACGGGCGGCATCAGCGGCTTCGTGGAATCGAACGGAGTGCAACTTCCTTCCACCAGCGGTTTCAGTTTGGAGGCGCTCTTGGCCACCGTCAGCGCATAGACTGGGACCTCTTTGGTCTCGCGATGGATCTTCAACTGAAACCGGTCTTCGAGGAGCGCCTGAAACATCGGGCCCATCATCATCCTGTCGGCTGGAGTACCCTCCGCCTTCGCCTCAATGTCGAAGCGGTCGGAATAAATCCATCCAGGTGCTCCCTCGATCGGCTGCAAAAGATCCGACAAGGAGGAATTGATGAGGCGATCATTCGCGTACAAAATGTACGCTGACTGGATGATTGCCGCCACGTCCGCGCAACGCCAACTCACCCTTCCGGGAGAAGAGCTAGCGCTGCCGCCGCTCCTGCCGTTAGGGGCGCCCCCGCCCTTGCAGGGCCTGATGGAGACCACTTCGAATCTCGGTGGCGGGGCGGTTGGCGATTGCGCCTGGCTCCGCGGCGCATTGAGAAGTCCGATCATGATCGGCACGGCCACTACGGCAATTGCGGCGCGTGTCATCAGTTCGCCTCGAACGAATTCGCGATTGCTTCGAGCGAGGCAGCGGAGGGCACGCTGCCCTGGCCCAGTCCCTGATTGCCGCCGCCGCGTCCGCCCGCTCCGGTTACCGCGGCCTTGACGCGCTCGCCGGCGTGAACTCCGGAATCGGCGGAAGCGGCCAGCAGGATCGAGGGCGGATCGGCGCAGAGCGCTAGAAAGACGGCTTTCGATCCGGCGACGAAGGCTTGCGCGCGGGCGCGCATGGCGTCGTCGATGGGACCGCGTTGGGTGACGCGGCGGATGCCGTCGGGGCCGGGGGCGGTTATTTCAAAGAGCTCGCGGCCTTCGCGCTGGGCGAGTTCGGCGGCGAGGCGCTGGGCCGTTTTCTCGAAATTCCTGGCGCGCTCCACTTGCGCGGCGACCAGCGCCGGGGTTTCCTCGATCGGCACCGACACCAGCCGGCTGATTTCGGAGAGCGTCCTGAAATCGCTGCGCGCCCGGCGCAAAGCTCGCAGTCCGCATACGAATTCGACCCGCGCGTTGCCGCGGATCTTGTCGATCTTGCGGATCAGAATGGGCCCGAGTTCGGCGGTCGAACGAACATGGGTCCCTCCGCAGCCGCTCTTGTCGAGGCCGTCGATCGAGACGATCCGCAGCGTGCCGGTGCGAGCCGAGGCTTTTCGCAAGCCGAGATCGGCGGAGGAATCCTCGTAGGTAATCTTGATCGGCCGGGCTTCGGCGATGATTTCGGCGCAGCGCTCTTCCATTTTTTCCGCCCGCTTCGGATCGAGCGTGGGAGAGCTGATGTCGATGGTGGAACTGTCGGCGCTCAGGTGAAAGCTGACGGTGGTGATATCGAACAGCTCGATCAGCACGGCCGAAAGCAAGTGCTGGCCGGTGTGCTGCTGCATGTGATCCCAGCGGCGGGTCCAATCGATGCGGCCGTCCACTTCGATAGGTTCTAGATCCGATGAGTCCCCCACCCTGACGGGATGGGGCTGGAGCGTCGCCAGAGGCGACTCTAAAATGTGCCCGATGCGATCCTCTTCGTCCACCACTTCGAGCACTTTGACGCCGCCGAGCGTGCCTGTGTCGAACGGCTGACCGCCGGAGGTGGGATAGAACGCGGTGCGGTCGAGATACACTTTTCGTCCGTCATCCGCTGTGTCGATGATGTGGCCGCGAAAGTCGCGCAGATAGCAATCGTCGTAGTAGAGGCGTTCCGTCATGTGAAGCTGCTATGGCGCAGGCGAGGTGATTTCGAAGCGCCCGCGCAGGAACTGCCAATCCGGCAATTCGTAGACGCGCATTTTGGTCGGCACCACCACTGAAACTTCCTTGTTCTCGAGCGGACCGAGCGTGGGGACTTTCGCTTCGAACTCGGCCACGGGCTGGTCGCCGGGCTTGGCGGCGCTGGTGATGAGCTGCATTTTCAAGCCGAGGTCGCCGATGTCGGCTTCAGAATGATTGATCACCGCGAAGGTGATCTTCAGCTTTCCGGCGCCGGATTCGGTGATGCGGAATCCATCGATCTCGATATATTTCGCGAGCGGATGTTTATTGGTGGCGACGGCAGCTCCGGCGGGCGCGGGCAGCGGCCTCGATTTGGAAGTGTCGGGTGACGGAGCGGTGGAGCAGGCGGCGAGAGCCAGCAGGAGAGGCACGGTCACGCCTCGTCTGATCATGTGCATTCAGTTACAGCATAATACGCTGCGAGCCAGCCTGCGACGTTTTCTCGCGACGTTTGATGTGATGATGCATCATTAATAAAGACACGCCATGCCCGGGTACATTCGCGAGCAGATCGACACCGTTTTCCGGCGCGACCCGGCGGCGCGGAGCGTGCTCGAAATCGTGCTGTGCTATCCGGGCTTTCACGCGTTGATGCTGCATCGCGTGTCGCACGGATTGTATAAGCGCGGATGGTTTATGCTGGGGCGGATCACATCGCAATTCTCGCGCGCGATCACGGGAATCGAGATTCATCCGGGCGCGACCATCGGACGCCGGTGCTTCATCGATCATGGAATGGGGGTGGTGATCGGCGAGACCAGCGAGATCGGCGACGATGTGCTGATGTACCAGGGCGTGACGCTCGGCGGCACTGGGAAGGACACAGGCAAGCGGCACCCCACTATCGGCAACGGCGTGGTGATCGGAACGGGCGCGAAGATTCTGGGCAACATTCGCGTCGGCGATCACGTCAAAATCGGCGCGGGATCGGTGGTGGTGCGGCCGGTGCCGGATCATTCGACAGTGGTCGGCGTGCCGGGACGTGTGGTGGGACAAGGTGGTTTTGGGGTGACCGGGGAAGCCGGCTATGAGGCCGGCGGCGGCTACGATGCCGTGGATGACGTGGATGCTTTGGAGCACGGAAAGCTGCCCGATCCTGAAGGCCAGGCCATAGAGGAGCTGGCGCGACGCGTCGCGCAGTTGGAAGCGATGATTCGGAAATTAGTCGATGAAAAAATCTCTGCTAAGCGCTAGGAATTTCTTAAAAAAAGGCATCCGCAGGGCGTGGCCCTGCGCCACGGTCATAGTCACAATGGTCGCGGGCGCCGCGCATGCCGCCGATATCTCCTTCTGGATTTCGCCGTGCAACAATCCGGCGACCCGCTGCGTGGAGGGAGACGCCGAGTTGGCGCGCTGGGCTTTGGAAGCGTGGGAACGTGTGGCGGGCAAACGGCTGCACTTCGTCGAGGCCGATCGCGGCACCGCGCAGTTCCGGATGGTGTGGGCGCTGCCGGCGCGCGGCGTATACGGCGAGACGGTGCCGATCGAAGTGAACGGCGTTCGCGGAGCGCAGATGAATCTGCGGGTGGAGGACGGGTTCACCAAAGACCGGCTGCTGCACGACACCATCGTGTATCTGACGTGCGTTCATGAAGCCGGGCACGCACTGGGGCTTCCGCACACCTCGAATTTCGACGACATCATGTATAGCTTCCAGTACGGCGGCGACATCGACGAATATTTCGGGCGATATCGCCGTAAGTTGACGGTGCGTGAGGATATTCGCAAGTATTCGGGCGTCTCCGCCGCGGATCGCGCGCGGTTGCTGGGCGATTCGAGCCAACATTGACGGCGGCGGCTCATGCGGCAGGGCAGAGCTTTGCCTCGCGCATCGTGACTCTCTTTTACAATCGCTCATTTAGAATCGGCTAAGCTTGAAGTTGGCGCGGCTGGGCACTACCTGCCGGTTCCGGGCGTTGCGAAACCGAACACTTGGTAGCAAAATCGAACAGAAAGCCCTAGCCAATCCACCTAACTGCTTTTGAAGGAACAGACTTGCAGGGGAAAACGTAAGTGGAAGTGGAATTGCAGTTGTCACGTCTAAACCACGTCAGAATCACGGCAAAATGACGATGAAGAATTAGTCGAGCGTTAGGGGTTGTGCCTCGAAGACCACGCTTGCCGTCCATAAGGATTTTTTTGAGTATGAATTATTTTCGAAGCCCGATCGTTGTCTTTCAATGCGTCCTGCTATGCGCCTCGGGGTTGTCGGCCCAGCAGGCTACGGCGCCGCAAATGGCGCAATCGATGGTCTCGCAGCGTCAACCCGAGATCAGCATCGACGAACCGAGCCCGATTCGATATGTGAACCCGATCATCCAGCCGTTCCATGTGAAGGCGCGCGTCGTGGGGCCAGCGAAGCTGTCCAACTCGCCGCGAATCGAGACGCTGGTGCGTGCCGGCAATTTGTATTTGTCGAAGGACGACGTGATTGCGCTGGCGCTCGAAAACAATATCGACATCGCGGTGCAGCGTTACGCGCCGTATCTTTCGCAGGAAGTATTGCGCCGTGCGCAAGCCGGCTCGGCGTTGCGCGATTTGAGCGTGCCGATCGCGCCAGGGCCCCAGAGTGTCAGCCTGAGCGGCGTCAGCGCGAACTCCGTAGGACTGGCGGGCGGCGGATCGGGCGTCAGCTCCGGCGGCGGGCTGGTGATTGCGACTGGCGTGCCGCCCGTGAACCTGGATCCGTACTTTGTGGCACAGGCCAATTTCGCGCATACCACCACACCGTTGAGCAACACAGGGTTGCAGTTCGTACCGTTCTTTCTCGACTCGACGCGGACATTTGTGATGCAATACAACCAATCCTGGGCCACCGGGACCAACGGCGCGCTCACCTATGTGAGCAGCCGCAACGAAGTGAATAGCCCGGGCTATCCGCTGAATCCATACACATCCGGATACCTCGATCTCACCATCACGCAGCCATTGCTACAGGGTCTCGGATTCGGCGTCAACAAGCGCTTCATTCTGATGGCGAAGAACAACATCAAGGTGAGCGGCCTGCAATTCAAATTGCAGGTGATCACCACGATCTCGGCGATCCTTAACGTCTACTGGGACCTGGTGAGCTTCGACCAGGATTTGCGCATCAAGGAAAAAGCGCTGGGCACCGCGCAGCAGCTTTACGAGGACAACAAGCACCAGGCCGACCTGGGCACGCTGCCGCTGATTGAAGTGACGCGCGCGGAGGCGGAGGTATCGCAGAGCAAGGAAGACCTCCTGATTTCCCAGACCAACGTCGCGCAGCAGGAAATCATTCTAAAGAACGCGCTGACGCGCAACGGCGCCGTGAGCGGATGGCTGGATGACGTACACATCGTTCCGCTGGATCACGTAGTGGTGCCGGATAAAGAGGACTTGAAGCAGACCTCGGCTCTGATCGAAGACGCGCTTGCGTCGCGGCCGGAAATCGACCAGGCGAAAATCAATTTGCAGAGCACGAAGATCAGCAACGCGGGCACGCGGAACAATCTTCTGCCGTCGTTGAATGCCTTTGTCGAGTTCACCAACAATGGCCTGGCTGGTCCCCAAAGTCCGATCAGCCCCGTGCCGGGCTCTCCCGCGCTGACCGGCGGATACGGGAGCTTGCTCGGACAGATTTTCGGGCGCGATTTCCCCAACTACTCCGCGGGCTTCACATTGAATGTTCCGTTCCGCAATCGCGTGGCGCAGGCCGATTACGTACTTGACGAATTGAACCTGCGCCGCAGCGAGCTTCAGTATCAAAAGGCCGTGGCGCAGGTTCGTGTGGATGTGCGAAACGCGGTGATCGGGTTGCTACAGGCGCGCGCGCGCTACGAAACCGCGGTAGCCACGCGCAAGCTGGCGGAGCAGACGCTCGAAGCCGAGCAGATGCGCTTCAAGTTCGGCCAGTCCACCATCCCGACGGTGGTACAGGCGCAGCGCGATCTCGCAAACGATCAGAGCCTGGAAGTGCAATCGATGGCGAACTACACGCACGCGAGGATCGCGTTCGACCAATCCATTGGCCAGACGCTGGACTTGAATAACATTTCCATCGAAGAGGCCGAGAAGGGCGAGGTCGCCAGGCAATCGGCGATTCCCGACAATGTTCCGGAGAAGAAGCAGTAAGGGAGCATAAAATGAAAAATACATTCTGCTTACTGATTGCTCTCGGATTGATCTCGCAACAGGTGGATGCTCAGCAGCCATTCGTCGCCCTGCCGCAGGGCCAGCGCGTCATTAAGGACTACAAGCCGCCAGTGCTCCCGCCGATCATCACGGCGAATTCGCAGCGGCTTCACAGTCTGATTCGCGCGGGCAAGCTGTATCTCACGCTGCAGGACGCTATCGCGCTGGCGGTCGAAAACAATCTGGACCTTCAGGTGGATCGTTACGGGCCGTTGAACTCGGAGTGGACTTTGAAACGGCAGGAGGGCGGCGGTCCGTTGCGCGGAGTGACCGGTGGATCCTCGCTGGTGAATCAGGCGGTGAGCGGACAAGGCGTGAACGGCGCGGTATCGAGCGCCGGACTGTCCTCCGGCGGTGGGGGCGGGTCGGGCAGCAGCAGCAACGGAACCGTTCAGCAGATTGGACCGGTGACTCCCAACCTGGATACTTACTTCCAGAACTCCACTGCCTGGATACACAAGACGACGCCGGAGCCGTACACCTTCGCAGGTACCGACGCGCTGGTCCAAGCCAATCACATTTACAACTCTTTTGCCCAGCAGGGTTTGCTCACAGGCGGCATCGCTCAGCTCACGTTCAACGAGTCCTATCTCAAAGAGAACTCTCCCGGCGACACTCTGAACCCATCCGAGGCGCCGGTGGCGCAGTTGTATATCCGGCAGCCACTGCTGAACGGATTTGGAACCGGCGTGAACAGCCGCTACATTCGCGTGGCGCGCAAGAACGTGGTCGCGTCCGCGGAGACGTTCCGCTCCCAGTTGCTGGCTCTGGTTTCGAATGTCGTCAATCAGTATTGGGACCTGGTGACGAACAACGACGATTTAAAAGCGAAACAGAGCGCTCTCGATTTCGCGCAGACATTTTACGAAGACACCAACCAGGAGATTAAGCTGGGCGCTATTGCGAAGGTCGATATTTATCGCGCTGAAGCGGAAGTATCGACCCGCAAGCAGGACTTGGCGCTTTCCGAGCAGACAGTTCTCCAGCAGGAAATTAACCTCAAAAATTTATTGAGCCGCGATGGGCTGGAAGATACCGAGTTGGAATCGGCGCGCGTGGTGACGCTGGATCGCCTGGAGGTTCCGGAGAAAGACGACTTGCCGCCGCTGCGGGAGCTGGTTTCACGCGCGATGGCCAAGCGTCCCGACATGCTGTTGGCGCAGATCAACGATGAGACCCAGGCGATTTCGGCGGAGGGCACCAGGAACGGGATTCTTCCGTTTCTGCAAGCGACGGCCTCGACGACCAATCGCGCGGAAGCCGGGACGGTGATTCCCGGCGTGGGGGTTGCGCCGCCCAATTCTAACGGCGGATTCGGCACGGCGGCAGCGCAGATTTTCAGGCACGATTACACCAGCCGGTCGGGCACGATCACTTTTCAGGGCTACATCGGGAATCACCAGGCGCAGGCCGATTATGGAATCGACCAGTTACAGTTGCGGCAGGGCGATCTGGTGTCGCAACGCAACAGGAACGACGTGGTGGTGTCGATTTCAAACCAGATGATCGCGCTGCATCAGGCTCGCTCGCGATACCAGCTTGCGGTCGCATCCCGCGCATTGCAGGCGGACCTGCTCGAAAAAGAGCAGCAGAAGTTCCGGTTGGGGAGCTCGACCATCGATCTGGTAATCGCGGCGCAGCGTACGCTTTCGGCGGCGGAATCGACGGAGATCTCGGCGCTGTCGCAGTATAGCCACTCGCGCGTGGCGCTCGACCAGGTGCTCGGCGAGACGCTGGAAACCAACCATGTTTCGGTGGAGGATGCGCTGAAGGGAACGGTCAATCACGAATCGAAGATCCCGGCATCGGTGCCGGAGTAACTTTGCGTTTAGAGCGCGTGCGGCGGAGTCGTGAGACGCTTTCGTTTCACCGGCGCATGGGAACGCGCTCGCAGGAATTCGTTTACCTCTTCGAGAGATCCGAAAAATCCGGTGAAGTGATTCGTCAGATGAACCGGACGGCCCCGGCGAACTTGAAAATCGCGATGGCGGAACTGGCCCGTAATCGCAATCACGGCCGCCCCCATCGGCCGGTATTCCTGAGTGCCCTGCGCCCACGCCAGCCCGGCCGGCGCATCCAGCCATACCGCGAATCCCATTGGGGCTGTCAACGCTGCGGCAGGTTGTCTTTTGCGCCGTGCGCGAGATTCTCGAAAACCTTGCCGCCTTTCATCACGAATACCGCCTTCGCAGCGGCGATTGGGTTCTCTAGGGGATTGCCGTCGAACGCGACGATGTCGGCCTGCATGCCGGGCGCAATGGAACCGATCTGGTCGCCCATCCTTAACGACTCGGCTGACATCGACGTCACTGAAATCAGCCCGGCCATGGGATCCTGGCCGCCATCGCGGACGCGCACGATAAATTCGCGATAGTTCTGGCCGTGCGCGCCGGCCACCGCGTCGGTGCCGTAAATGATTTTCAGATTCTTGTGCGTGAGCGCTTTCTTGAAGGTGTCGCGAGTGATGGCGACGCCCTTCTCCATGAATGCGAAGCCTTCCTCATTGTAATTCCCCTGGCCCAGAAACTTGGGTTTGTTCTCCAGATAATTCTGGAGCACGAGTCCGATATTCGGATCGTAGTAGGTGCCGCGCTGCGCCATCAAATCGAAAACATCGTCGGTGATATACGCGCCGTGCTCGATGGACGTGCAGCCGGCGAGCGTCGCGGCCTTCGCCGACTCAGCCGAGTGGGCGTGAACGATGGTGCGCAGCCCCAACGATTTCGCTTCGCCGCAGGCGGCCTGCAATTGATCGTCCGTCATGGTCTGCGCGCCGCCTTCACGAATGCTTTTCGAGGCGAAAATCTTGATCAGGTCCGCGCCCTGCTCCTTGCGCTCGCGAACCAACTCGCGCAATTTCGCGGGATCGCCACTGGTTTCGGTGAGCGGCGTGAGCGAAGTGAGAATGCGCGGGCCGGGAAGAAGGCCGCGCGCGATAGCGTCGCGAAGGTCCTTATCGCTCGGCTGGCCGGGGCTTTGAATGGTGGTGAATCCGGCGTTGAGCGTGACCGCCGCGTTTTCGGCGACGTGCCAATCGGCTTGTCCAGCGGGTTCGCCACGGCCCGAGTTGCGATTGTTGTTATCGAAGTGATACCCGATGTGGGAGTGGGTATCGATCCAGCCAGGCGTGACCGTGAACTGGGTCAGATCGTAGACAATGGCGCCGGCCGGGGCCGTGCCGCCAACGCGCGCGATCTTCGATCCTTCAATCACGACGATGGTGTTGCGAAGGATTTTACCTTTACCGTCGAGCACGGTGGCGGCTTTGAGGACGATGGGACGATCCTGCCCGGCGAGCGTAACCGCCATCACAAGCGCTAACAATAGTTTTTGCATCCTACCTCGCTTTCAATGAATTTAGCGACAGTCGACTAGTCAGTTTGCTGAGGGCTTTTCCAAACGATCGAGTATCACAATTTCCACCAGCCCCTTTCCAGATTCCAACTTCAACCCGAGTTGTTCCTGTACTGCCGTGAAAATGTCCGGACGATCGTCATTAGGCCTAACGGAATACTCCAGTCGAAATTCGAAAAGTCCCTTCATTCCGGTTCGATCCACCACTGGACGCCCTATGCCCGCCACACCTGTCAGCGTGGAGGCGAGCATCCACGGCTCCCATCCCTTGGAGGAAGCCTTGCGTCTCTGCAACCAAACTCCGTCGCCTAGCGGAGCATCCGTTTTTACTTCCCGTAGTTTTGACCCACCCTTGCCTACGACCAGCGCGTAGATTGGCATTTCCTTCGCCTCGCGATGAAGCTCAAGTCTGAACCGGTCTTCCAATAGACTTTGCGTCATGAGGCGGCACTGCTCCATCGTGATCGGACCGGCGGCCTTCGCTTCGATGGTGTACGCCTCGCTTGGCGATCCGGCCCATTCTGGCACCTTGAACTCAGTCCTGATGTCGTAAGCCCACTCGATCACGATCTTCAACTCGACGCCTGACGATATCAATCTTCCGGCCGAGCAGTTGATCTGCGGGCGTGATCCTGGCGAGCCAGGTGTGGGTGGCTTAATTGAAATCACCTCGAATTCCGGACGAGTTGGCGTTGATGGCTGAGACCCGACAAGTCCGGCTGCGATCGCCGACATTCCCCAAATCAAACGCAATTTCATTTCGAGCCATTGTAGCGCTACAAGGCGATAGGAAATTGCAATCGATCCCATCAAAAGATTTGACCGGGCGTCGCCCACGTTCGCTTTTATACTGAGAGGTCCACCTGCAAAGTATATTTATGCGAAGAGTCTATTCAATCGGTTTGGCGGTAGTCGCGATGTTCGCTTGCGCCGCGCTTGCGACCGCGCAAGCGCCCGCCGATTTGGAAAAGCACCTCGCCGATCTCGACAAGGCCGTGAAATCGGCGCAAAGCGCTGGCGACAACGCGTGGATGCTGGTGAGCGCGGCGCTGGTCCTGATGATGACCGGCCCTGGGCTTGCTCTCTTCTACGGCGGCCTGGTGCGCCGCAAGAACGTGCTCAGCACCATGATGCACAGTTTCATTCTGATGGCCGTGGTGACAGTGTTGTGGGCCGTGGTCGGCTACAGCATGGCGTTCGGCGAGTGGACCCCGTTCGTGGGCGGCGGACAATATCTGTTTTTGCATAACGTGGGGGCCGCACCCAATGTCGACTACGCGCCCACCATTCCGCAGCAGACCTTCATGATCTATCAGTTGATGTTCGCCATCATCACGCCGGCGCTGATCTCGGGCGCGTTCGCGGAGCGCATGAAATTCTCGGGCATGCTGCTGTTCACCATTTTGTGGGCGCTGCTGGTCTATTTCCCGATGGCGCACATGGTGTGGGGAAAAGGCGGACTGCTGAACGCGACGCTGGGCGGAAAGATTCCGTGTTTCGATTTCGCGGGCGGAACGGTGGTGCATATTTCGTCGGGCGTTTCGGCGCTGGTGTGCGCGCTGTATCTGGGAAAGCGCACGGGATATCCCACCGAGCCGATGCGGCCGCACAGTCTGGTGCTGAGCATGATCGGCGCGTGCCTGCTGTGGGTGGGCTGGTTCGGATTCAACGCGGGCAGCGCGCTGGCGGCATCTTCACTCGCCACCAGTGCGTTCGTCGCGACGCACTTCGCTACGGCAACGGCGGCACTGGCGTGGATGGCCGCCGAGTGGGTTCATAACGGCAAGCCCAGCATGCTCGGCGGAATTTCCGGAGCCGTCGCGGGGCTGGTGGCGATCACACCTGCGTCGGGTTTCGTCAAACCATTTCCGGCGATGCTGATCGGCGTGGCCGCCGGTGTGGTGTGCTACGCGATGGTGACTGCCGTGAAACGCAAGTTCGGCTATGACGATTCGCTGGATGCGTTCGGAGTGCATGGCGCGGGCGGAACGCTGGGCGCGATCCTCACGGGCGTTTTCGCGACCAAGGAAATCAACGACGTGTGGAACGGCAAGGCGATGGGCATGGTGGATGGCAACGCGCCGCAGGTGCTGAATCAACTGGGAGGCGTCCTGCTGACGTGGGTGCTGGCAGCCGCTGGAACCTTCATCATCCTCAAGATTTGCGATGCGATCACAGGAGTGCGCGCGACCGAGCAACAGGAAATCGAAGGACTCGATCTGAGTATGCACGGCGAAGAAGGGTATAATTTCGAGGCCTGAGGCGATTTCCATGAAGAAAATCGAAGCGATCATCCAGCCGCACAAACTCGAAGATGTGAAAGAGGCCTTGAAGGGTATCGGCATCGACGGCATGACCGTCACCGAAGTGCGCGGCCACGGCCGGCAAAAAGGCCACAAAGAAGTCTACCGGGGCATGGAATACCAGGTGGATCTGCTGCCGAAGATCAAGATCGAGATCGTGGTAGCTGCCGCCCGCGCGGATGAAGTGATTCAAACGCTGGTGGCAGCGGCACGCACCGGCAAGATCGGCGATGGAAAGATCTTTGTGTTCGACGTCGCGGAGGCGATTCGCATTCGCAACGACGAACGCGGAGAAACCGCCTTGTGAGTTTTGCTGTGGTACTCGATCCCGACTTATCTGCGCGACCGCCGGATCAAGTGCGGAGGACGCTCGCGGCGCGTTCGACGGAAGTGACCGGGTCGGTTCGCCGCGCATGGGTGAAAAGCTTACAGTCGAGGTTTCCTTCCGGCGTCGCACTCGCGGCTACGGGGGGATTCGGGCGCAGCGAGCTGTTTCCGTACTCGGACGTCGACCTGCTGTTCGTGGTCGAATCCGAAAATCAAATCCCTCCCATGAAGGATGCGTTGTCGGCATTCCTGCAGGATTTGTGGGACAAGGGACTGCGGCCCAGCCATGCGGTCCACACGGTGGCCTATTGCGTCGTCGAGCATGACGACAATCGCGAACTGACCATCAGCCTGTTGGATCGCCGGATGCTGGCGGGCGATCCGGCCATGTTCAAGTGGCTCGACGAACGGTTCCGTGCGTTCGTTCTGAAGCGCGGCGCGGCCATCGGCGCGCGGTTGGCGCACCTTGCGGACTCGCGGCGAGCCACGTTTCAAGACACGATTTACCATCTGGAGCCGAATGTCAAAGACACACCGGGCGGCTTGCGCGACCTGCAAACCGTGCGCTGGCTGGACGTTCTGATGGGCGGTGAAAGTGCGCAAAATCTCGCGCGTGCCTTCGATTTTCTTGGAAGCCTGCGCATCCGCATGCACGAAACGGCGGGGCGCGATCAGAACCGGCTGAGCTTCGACGTGCAGGAATCGCTTAGCGGCCGGCCTGCGGAGTTGATGCGTGACTATTACCGGCACGCGCGCCAGGTGAATCGCGCGGCGGAACGCGCGCTGGAGGCCGCGCTGGCGAAAGAGGACACGCTGCTGGGGCGTTTTCATGAGTGGCGATCGCGGCTGTCCACTTCGGAATTCACCGTGTTGCGTGATCGCGTATACCTGCGGTCGCCGGGCGCGGCGAATCGCGGCTTGGAACTGTTCGAATTCGCGGCGCGCCATCAGCTCCGCCTCGCGCCCGACACTGTGGACCGGCTGAACGGCGTCGAAATCGATGCGCGGTGGGAGCATTGGAAGCGCCTTCTCGAACTGCCGCACGCGTCGCTTGGGTTGCATGCGATGCAGGAATCCGGCGCGCTCGCCTCAGCCATTCCGGAGTGGCGGCACATCGAATGCCTGGTGGTGCGTGACTTTTATCACCACTACACGGTGGATGAGCACACCCTGGTGGCCATCGCGTCGCTCGAATCCATCGAAGATCGGCGCATCGGGGATCTATGGGCGGAAATCGACCGGCCCGATCTGGTACGTTTCGCGTTGCTGCTGCACGACATCGGCAAGGGCTCCGGCGTCGATCACGTGGCGGAATCGGTGCGCGTCGCGCGCGCAGTGTTGACGCGCCTGGAAGCCCCCGAAGCGGATCGGGCCACAATCGAGTTTCTGATTGCGCGTCATCTGGATTTGTCGGCGGTGATGACCTCGCGCGATTTGTCCGACGAGGCCACCGCGAAGATGCTGGCGGACCGAGTGGGCGCCGTGGAACGGCTGAAACAGCTCACCATCATGACTTACGCCGACATCAGCGCGGTCAATCCCCAGGCGATGACGCCGTGGCGCCTGGAGCAATTGTGGCGCGTATATCTGCTGGCGCACGCGGAATTGACGCGCGGCCTTTATGCCGAGCGAATTCACGCGTGGGCGGGCGTCGATCCGCATCGCGCGGTGTTTCTCGAAGGACTGCCGGTGCGTTACCTGCGGACGCATCTCGACTCTGAAATCGACGGGCATGTCGAGTTGGCGCGGCAACTCGAATCGCGGCCGGTCGCCATTGAGATTGCGCATCAACGCGGCGCATATCACTTGACTCTGCTCACACGGGATCGTCCGGGACTGTTCGCCGCCGTGGCGGGCGCCATCTCCAGCTTCGGGTTGAGCATCGTGAAGGCGGAGGCGTTTTCAAACGCCCAAGGGATCGTGGTCGACACGTTCGCGTTTTCCGACCCGCATCGCACGCTGGAGCTGAATCCTTCAGAAGTTGACCGTCTGCGCGGCATCGTGCGCCGCGTCGTGGAAGGAAAACAGGACGCTTCGAAGCTCCTGCGCGGGCGGCCCAAGCCCTTGCTGCCGTCGCGCGCGGCGCGGCTGAAACCGCGCGTGGTGCTGAATAACGATGCGTCGGATTCGGCGACACTGATCGAAATCGTGGCCGAGGATCGCGCGGGATTGCTGTACGATTTGGCGCGCGCGATCAGCGATGCGGGCTGCAACATCGAGGTGGTGCTGATCGACACGGAGGCGCACAAGGCGCTGGACGTGTTTTACGTGACCTCGAAGGGCGGCAAACTCGATGATGGATTGCAGGATCGGCTGAAGAGCAGTCTCATCGATGCATGTGCATCGTCATGATGATCGAGTGGGGCAGCCAATTCTGGCTGCCGCCGGCTTTCAGCCGGCGACTTCCAAAGCCGCATCAAAGGCGGCTGCAGGCTGAATAGCCTGCCCACACATTTACTACAGTCCCGCGAGATACCGATCCATCGCCGCGGCGGCTTTGCGCCCTTCGGCGATCGCCCACACCACCAGAGATTGTCCGCGCCGCGCGTCGCCCGCCGCAAACACGCCCTTCACTGACGTTTGAAAATCCTCAGTCGCGAGGTTACCGCGCGCGTCCAGCGTCACGCCCAGTTGATCCAGCAGGCCGCTTTTCACCGGCCCGGTGAAACCCATCGCGAGCAGGATCAGGTCGGCGTCAAGCGTGTGTTCCGTGCCGCTCGAATCGCCTACGCGGACGTAATGGAGTGCCTTTAGGTGATCGGAGCCCGATCCATCTCCAGAAAACCGCGTAGTGCGCACGGCCCAGTTCCGGTCGCCGCCTTCTTCGTGCGAGCTTTCCACGCGCAACTGATTCGGCCACAGCGGCCAGGGCGTGGATGCGTCGCGCTCAGCCGGAGGCATAGCGAGAATTTCGAACTGGTGAACGGATGCTGCCCCCTGGCGATGCGAGGTTCCCAGGCAATCCGCGCCGGTGTCGCCGCCGCCGAGAATCACCACTCGCTTGCCGGTCGCTAAGATAGGCGCGTCGACCTCGGCGTCTCCCGCGCCCCGACGATTTTGCTGCGTCAGAAAATCCATCGCGAAATGAATGCCGCCGAGTTCGCGTCTGGGAACCGATAAATCGCGCGGCTGTTCCGCTCCCACGGCGATGAGTACCGCTTGATAGTCGTGTCGCAAATCATCGATGGAAATAGATTCGCCGACAGCCCCTCGCGTGATGAACTCGACACCCTCGCCCCGCATTTGCTCGAGTCGGCGATCGATCCAGCGTTTTTCCATCTTGAAATCCGGGATGCCGTAACGCAGCAGGCCGCCGATGCGGTCGGATTTTTCGAACACAGTCACCGCGTGACCCGCGCGCGCAAGCTGCTGGCCGGCCGCCAAACCAGCCGGCCCGGAGCCGACGATCGCGACGCGCTTGCCGGTACGTTTCGGCGCCGGCTCCGGACGAATCCAGCCCTCCGCGAAGGCGTGATCGACAATGGCGCACTCCACGGCCTTGATCGAAACTGGTTTTTCGTTGATGCCGAGCACGCATGCCGCCTCGCACGGTGCCGGACAGATCCGGCCGGTGAACTCGGGGAAATTGTTGGTAGCGTGCAGCGCCAACATCGCATCGCGCCAGCGATTCTTGTAGACCAGGTCGTTCCAATCGGGAATCAGGTTGTTCAGCGGGCAGCCGGAGTTGCAGAAAGGCACGCCGCAATCCATGCACCGGGCGGCCTGGAGCTGGACCTGCTGCTCTGGGAAAACGCGATAAACTTCGCGCCAGTCCTGAATGCGCTCGGTGACGGGACGGCGCACGGGCGTTTCGCGGGCGTATTCGAGAAAACCCGTGATTTTACCCATGTTTCATCCACGTTTTATCCATGTTTTGTCCACGTTTCATCCACGCTTTACCCATGCGCGGCCACCTGGTGGACCGGTTCATGGAGCTCGAACCCCAAAACCCGCTTGTAGTCGCGCGGAAAGACCTTGACGAAGGTTCGCACCGCCGCGTCCCAATTTTCGAGAATGCGATTGGCCAACGGACTGCGCGTTTCCTCGGCGTGCCGCGCGATCCAGAAACGCAATAACTCAACGTCGTCGCCGCTCAGCTCTTCGTCGAGGTCGACACCCGAGCGATTGCATCGCGTCTGGCGAAATTCGCGAGTTTCGTCAGCCACGTATGCGATTCCCCCGCTCATGCCCGCGGCGAAGTTTTTCCCGGTCTCGCCGAGCACGATGACCAGGCCTTTGGTCATATATTCGCAGCCGTGGTCGCCCACCCCTTCGACAACGGCTGTCGCGCCGGAATTGCGCACGGCGAATCGTTCGCCCGCACGCCCATTGAAAAATGCTTCACCCGAAGTGGCTCCGTACAACGCCACGTTGCCAATCAAAATATTCCCGTCGGGAGCAAAACGCGACGCGCACGGCGGATACACGATCAGCTTGCCGCCAGAGAGCCCCTTGCCGGTGTAATCGTTGGCGTCGCCTTCCAGTTCAAGCGTGACTCCGTGCGCGAGGAACGCACCAAAGCTCTGCCCGGCGGAGCCAGTGAAATTGAAGCGAATCGAATTGACGGGCAAGCCCTTCGATCCATGCCGGCGCGCGATATCGCCGGATAGCATCGCTCCCACGCTGCGATGGACGTTGCGAATGGGCAGGCTGGCTTCCACGGATTCGCCCTCTTCGATGGCGGGCTGGGCGAGCCGAATCAACTGCCAATCCAGAACAGCGTCACTTGGGGCACCCAGGCCGTGATCCTGCGGAATCACACAGTGGCGGTGCACGCGCGACGGCGCTTCGGGATTATAGAGGAGCTGCGAGAAATCGAGGCCGCTCGCCTTCCAATGCTCGCTGGCAGTGCGCATTTCGACCTTGTCCACCCGGCCGATCATCTCGTCCATGCGCCGGAAGCCGAGGCGCGACATCCATTGCCGGACTTGCTCGGCGATGAAAAAGAAAAAGTTGATGACGTTTTCGGGAGTGCCCTGAAACCGTCGGCGTAGCACCGGATCCTGCGTGGCGATCCCGACCGGGCACGTATTCAGATGACACTTGCGCATCATGATGCAGCCCATGGCCACCAGCGGCGCAGTTGAAAATCCAAACTCTTCGGCGCCGAGCAGCGCCGCGATCACCACGTCGCGCCCAGTTTGCAATTTCCCGTCGGTCTGGACCAGAATGCGGCCGCGCAGATCGTTGCGCACCAATACTTGCTGCGTTTCGGCGAGGCCCATTTCCCACGGCACGCCGGCGTGTTTGATGGAGGTGAGCGGCGCCGCTCCGGTACCGCCGTCGTGTCCGCTGATCAGCACGACATCGGCGCGCGCTTTGGCGACTCCGGCCGCCACGGTGCCGACGCCCGCCTCCGCCACCAGCTTCACCGAAATCCGGGCGCGTGGATTCACGTTTTTCAAATCGCTGATCAATTGCGCCAGGTCTTCGATCGAATAAATGTCGTGATGAGGTGGCGGCGAAATCAGCGGCACGCCGGGAATCGAATGCCGCACGCGCGCGATCACTTCGTCCACCTTATGGCCGGGGAGTTGGCCGCCCTCGCCGGGCTTCGCGCCCTGGGCGACCTTAATCTGCAGCTCGTCGCAATTCACCAGGTAATGCGCGGTCACCCCGAAGCGGCCCGAGGCCACCTGCTTCACCGCGCTGCGGCGCCAATCGCCGTTGGGATCGCGCTCAAAGCGCGCTTCATCTTCGCCGCCTTCCCCGGTGTTGGATCGGCCTCCCATGCGGTTCATCGCGATCGCCAGGGTCTCGTGCGCCTCTTTGCTGATAGAGCCGAACGACATCGCGCCCGTGGCGAAACGCTTGACGATTGCCGTCGCAGGCTCCACTTCGTCAATCGGAATCGGCTGCGGAGCCGCGCGCAATTCCATCAGGCCGCGCAGCGTGCACAGCTCGCGATTCTCGCGGTCAATCGCGTCGGCGTACTCTTGAAATGTCTCGAAACTTCCAGATGCCGCGGCATGCCGGAGTTTGGCCACGGTAAACGGGTTCAGCAGATGATATTCGCCTGTGGCCCGATACTGATAATTGCCGCCCGGGTCGAGAATGGTTTCCGATTCCGTCAATGGGCGGAACGCGTACGCGTGCTTCATATGCGCTTCGCGCGCCAGAACCTCCAGTCCCACGCCTTCAATTCGGGAAGCCGTACCAGTGAAGTAGCGCTCCACTAGCGCAGTGCTGAGTCCGATCGCCTCGAAGGCCTGCGCGCCGCGATAGCTTTGCAGCGTCGAGATGCCCATCTTCGAAAAAACTTTGAGCAGTCCCTTGTTGACAGACTTCTTGAAATTCTTGAGGCCGGTCTCAAAAGTCACGGGGCCTGTTGATGAAACCAGGCGGCCCTGCTGCGCGGCGTGTTCCAGCGTTTCGATGGCAAGATAGGGATTGATGGCGCTCGCCCCATACCCGATCAGCAACGCGAAGTGCATCACTTCGCGCGGCTCGCCCGATTCAATAATCAGCGCGACCTGTGTGCGTGTGCGTTCGCGCACCAGATGATTGTGAACCGCCGTCAGCGCGAGCAGGCTGGGGATCGGAGCGTCCTCTTCGTCCAGGCCACGATCGCTCAGGATCAGCAGCGTGTAGCCGTCGCGAATGGCCTGCGAAGCGCGCCGGCACAAGGCATCCAGTGAACGTTGCAACTCCTTGGCGCCGCCCTCTACCCGAAAAACAGTGGATAGCGTCGCGGCCAGAAAATCGCCCTGGCTGACGCGCCGAAGCTTTTCGAGATCGCGATTGGTCAGAATGGGATGCGGAAGCTTCAGCGTGTGGCAATGCTCGGGCGTCTCCGCCAGAATGTTGCGCTCGGTGCCGATGTAGCTGGTTAGCGACATCACCAGCTCTTCGCGAATTGGATCGATAGCCGGATTGGTCACCTGCGCGAAAAGCTGTTTGAAGTAGTGAAACAGCGGCTGTGGACGATCTGAAAGACACGCGAGCGGAGTATCCGTACCCATCGATCCCACTGGTTCCTCTCCGTTCGCCGCCATCGGTTCCAGGATCAGGCGGAGGTCTTCTTCGGTGTAACCGAATACACGTTGACGCGCTACGATCGTCGCGGGATCAAAACCGTAAACGCGCGGCGGATCGGAAAGAGCGTCGAGCGTAATCTGGTTCTTCTTGAGCCATTCGCCGTACGGTTGTCGCGACGCGAGCTGGTGCTTGATCTCTTCGTCGGGAACAATGCGGCCGCGTTCCAAGTCGACTAGCAGCATCTTCCCCGGTTGAAGGCGGCCTTTGTAGCGAACGTTCTCGGGCGCAATCGGCAGCACGCCGGTTTCCGACGCGAGGATCAGTTGATTGTCGTTGGTGACCAGATATCGCGCCGGCCTCAGCCCGTTGCGATCCAGCGTCGCTCCGATCCATTTACCATCCGTGAACGCGACTGCCGCGGGTCCATCCCACGGCTCCATCAGCGACGCGTGATATTCGTAAAACGCGCGCTTCTCCGGAGTCATCGTCGTGTCGTGATCCCAGGCTTCCGGGATCAACATCGCCATCACGTGCGGAAGGGAGCGGCCCGCGAGCGTCAGCATCTCCACCGCGTTATCCAGAGACCCGGTATCGCTCGCACCCGGGCGAATCACCGGAAAAATCTTGCGAATATCGTCGCCGAACACATTCGACTCGAGCACGGATTCCCGCGCGTTCATCCAGTTCACGTTGCCGCGGACCGTGTTGATCTCGCCGTTGTGGCACAAATAGCGATACGGATGCGCCAGTTGCCAACTGGGAAACGTGTTCGTCGAAAAACGCTGGTGGACCAGACACAGCGAACTCGCGGCCTCCGGGTCGGACAGCTCACCGTAAAAATCGGCGATCTGCGGCGCGAGCATCAGGCCCTTATAGACGATGGTGCGCGACGACATCGACGGCGAGTAGAAAAATTCCTTCTCGCGAATCTGACTCGCCCCGATTTCGGATTCGGCACGTCGCCGCACTACATAAAGTTTGCGCTCCAGATCGTCCTGCGGCATGTCGACCTCACAGCCCAGAAACACCTGTTCGATGTACGGCTGTTTTGCGCGCGCCTCCCGACCGATCGCGTCGGCGTGCACCGGCGTGTCGCGCCATCCCAGAACCATTAAACCCGTTTCACGCGCGATCCGCTCCACGATCCCTTCACACAACAGACGCGCCTCGCGATCGACAGGCAGAAACATCATCCCCACGCCATAACGACCGGCGTCCGGCAGCTCGAAGCCAAGCTCGGAGCATTTACCAGCGAAGAATTCGTGCGGAATTTGAATCAGGATGCCCGCGCCATCGCCCGTGTCGGGATCGCAGCCGCAAGCGCCGCGATGCGTCAGGTTCACCAGGATCTCGATCCCCTGGCGGATGATCGCGTGCGACCTCTCACCATTGAGATTCACGACGAATCCCATCCCGCAGGCGTCGTGCTCGAAGCTCGGATGGTAAAGCCCCAGACTGGGGGGATCGCGATCCATGCTCTACCATACACCGATCCTAGTATCACGTCAAACGAATTTATCTATTTGCAATATTAGCAAGACTGATGATATACTGATTTCAGTGAGTTACGAAAACCTCAGGCTTTTCAGAGACATCGCGCAAGGACGAAGCTTTAGCCGCGGCGCCGCGCTCAGCAACCTCAGTCAATCCGCGGCGAGCCAGCACGTGCAGGATCTGGAGAAGCACATGGGCGTGCCGCTGCTGGACCGGTCGCGCCGGCCGCTCACCATCACCTCGGCCGGCCAACTGTATCTCGAGTATTGCCGCGACGTTCTGCGCCGCAAGGAACAATTCGAAGGCGCGCTCGAACAACTGAAGAACGCGATCGAAGGGACTGTTCGCGTAGCGTCGATTTATTCGGTCGGCCTGAGCGAAATGGTGGAACTGGAACAGGAATTCGCGCGGCGCCAGCCGTCGGCGAGCCTGGAGGTAGAGTATCTGCGCCCCGAGAAAGTCTACGAAGCCGTGCTCGCCGACGATGCCGATCTCGGCCTGGTAAGTTATCCCGAGCCGAGCCGCGACATCACCGTGATTCCATGGCGTCAGGAGGAAATGGTGCTGGCGGCGTCACCCTATCACGAACTGGCGGCCCGCGCGCAAAGCGGCAATAGCCGCGGGCGCATCAGGCCCGAAGAGCTGAACGGCGTCGATTTTATCGGTTTCGACGACGAGCTGCCCATCCGCCGCGAAGTCGACCGGTTTCTGCGCTCGCATGGCGTCGAGGTGAACCAGACTCTGCACTTTGATAATTTGCAGATGATCAAGGAAGCCGTCGCGCATCGGGTGGGCGTCAGCATCATGCCGGCGCGCGTGCTGCTCGACGAAATGCGGCAGGGGCGGCTGGTCGCGATTCCCATCGAGGCGCCGGAATTGTACCGGCCGCTGGGAATCATTCATCGCCGCAGGAAGCGGTTCCAGCGCGTGGCGCAGGAATTCTTAAATCTGCTGTGCGAGCGGCCCAGCGCGGAGCTGGGACTGGTTTCATAAGCCGCTTAAAGTAAGCTCGGCGGAGTAAGGCCGGTCGCACAAATTCCGGAATGATGCACTTAATATCACGTGCATAATTCCGTACAATTCATACTTACTCTCTAATGTCCTGGCTCCCCTCTGTCGAACTACCCGCAAAGGAGGGTCCTGAAATGATCGAACCCCGTGTGTTTGCATTGACGCTTCTCTCTGTCGCCGGAATCGCGATGGGTGAAACGCGATTTGGCCGTCCCGTCGTTAAGCTCGCCAATTCGAAGGATTTCGAGTTCGTCAAACTGGAGGACAATCGATTCCCGACGCTTCGCAAGAACGGGATTTCGGTTGCCTGCATTACCTACCGGGAAACCCAGCAGTACTATGTTGAGGTGGCCGTGACCAATGAGTCCGACCGGCCCATCGAGCTCAGTAAAGGCTTCGTCCAATTCAAGGCGAATTCCACTGTCGCCCCTCTCGATACCCTCGACGTCGCAGCCGCCGTTCAAAAATCCGCTGCTTCATCGGCCGCGCCGCAGGGACTCTCAGCCTCGGTCGCATCGTCCATGTCCCCTGCGGGGACCAGGGCTAACGACGATGGGAGGGGATCCGCACAATCCATACTGGACGATATAGCTCGGAATGCGCAGGTCCAGTCCAGCCAGCTCGCGGCGCGTCTCACCACGTTCGCGCACGAAAAGCAGGCGCTGACTCTCGCGCCCAAGGGCACGCGGTTCTACATATTCGTTTTCGAACAGCCGGACCGCAAGAAAATGCCGTTCGAGGTCTCCGTGACCGCCGACGCCGCGACCTGGGTCTTCGCCTACAAGGAATAAGTGGCGCTCGATTGTGGGGCGGTCCCCCTGGACCGCAGCCGACGCCCTCGTCGGCCTTAGACTTGAGCGCCTACCACGGGCGTGTGGGGCGGGCGATCTTGTCGCCTGCCAGTTTTTCTGTAGCGCCTCACTGCGGGCTGTGATTCAAAAGAGGCGCGACAGAATGGAGCGCGTGATAACGGTATTTCTATGACGGCCCACTATTCGGGCAACCTGTGTCGCTCGAGTTCCTGAAACCGAGTCTCGGACTCAGCGCGGATTTTGCGTATCCATGCTTCCGCTCCGTCCTTCAGTTCCGGATGATCTTTGTCTTTCCATGCCCCTGCCGTTTCGCGTAACGCCTCGCGCTGACGGCGGAGCTTGATTTCACGCTGCGCAAGCTCGGTCAGGAACGCATTGCGGCCCCGCTTGCCGACCAGTTTGTCGATTTCGGCGGCCAAATCGACTGGAAGCGCGACGCGTACCCTTCGCCTCAAAGCCTTAGACACACCTAAGTGTGACACGAGCGCACCACGCGCGCGCTGAGCCGATTGAAAGCTGTTGCCTTTATTCGCGTCGATCCGCGTGCATCTGTCGGTAAGGATTTTGTCCCGCGCTAATTCTCTCCGCGCCTAATTCCCGCCAGATGCAGCGGCGGCCTTCGCCATCGCCGCATCGTTCGCGTCGATGAAGTCCACCAGGCTATCGATGTATTGCTGTGGCATCGGGCCGCCCACCGCAATCGCGCCCACGTGATTCTTCGCCGGCAGGATCACATTCGAGAAATTCTTCAGCTCGCGCGACATGCGCTGCGTCTTGGCGTGCGGCGAATCAAACTCGCCATTAATCGCGAGCACCGGAATCGTGACTTTCGCCAGATCGATCTGCAATCCGGCCGGACGGGGTGCGGGCGTCGCGTTAGGGGTCGCGCCAGAGGCATTCGGGGCGCCACGGCCAGCGGCAGCAGCGGCCGACCGTTCGCGAAGGTGCTGGAACGCCGCTGCCTCCGCTCCCTGCGGCGTCGGCATGGGAGTATCCATCGCCGCGGCCTTCTTGCGCAGATCCTCGTCCACTTCCTGAATTCCCGATCCGCCGAAGATCGCCGTGATGAAGCGCTCCGGATGCGTCGCGAGAAGAGCGCCGGTGAATCCGCCGCCCATCGAGTAGCCATGGATGTGTGCTTTGGCGATCTGGAGGTGGTCCATCAGCTCGATGGTGTCCTCCGCCCGGCCCGAGCCGTTCGGATTGGGCTTGTCGCTCAGGCCGTGATTGCGATTATCGATCGCCACCACGCGGTGATTCTTGGCCAGCGCGGGCGCGATGCCGGTCGAGAAAAACATCCGCTGCGCGGAATCGGAGAAGCCGTGGATCAGCACCACCCAGCTTCCGTGATCGCCCATGGTGATGTAGTGAATCTTCACGCCATCCGAGGTGGTGAAGTAATCGTTCTTGGCGTCATTCTTAGTATCTTGCGCCTTGAGAATCGGCAGCGCCAGCAGGGTGGCGGCCGCAAACGTGAAAACCGGCATTCGATGAAACGTGCTACGAGGCATGGTGTGCTCCTCCCATTACTCTACTCCTCGCCGCCGGTGACGCGCGACAGCAATAATCCGGCAAGGGCGGCGCTAGTCAGTTTTCGGTCGGCACCCTCTCGGCATGGTCGACCACGATGATGTCGAGCAACCCTTTCTTTGGCTTGAGCTTGAGACCAAGCGTGGCTTGAATCGCGGAGAAAAGCGAAAGGCCGGAGTCCGGATTGTCCGACCAGGAGAGGGTGTAGTCGTATGCACCTCTCAACCCTGTCGAATCCGTCACCGGCGCCTGCAAGTGCCCTGCCAGCCGCGCGGCGAGGAACTCGGTTGTCTGCTTCGTGCCACGGATAAATTGCCAATCGTCAGGTATCATCGGCCGGCCGGAAAGCGCTGCGTCCCCTTGACCTTGGCCTTCCACTGATTCCTTTAACTTCGGACCACCCTTCGCGACCACCAGGTCATACATCTGCACTTCTTTCTTGTCGCGATGCAGAGAAAGCTTAAAGCGCTCTGCGAGAAGATTCTGGAGCATGAGGCGATACTGCTCTTTGGTGGTTCCGTCGGGCACTCTCGCGACGACATCGAATATAGCGGTCTCCATCCAGCTCGGCCTCACGAGTTGGAAATTATTGACGTTGTACGCCTGCATGATCAGCACCCGAAGCTCGCAGCGTTCGCAACGATAGAATACTGGGTCGTTCGTTCCGGGGCCGCCGTGCACAAAATTCCCGCGACCGCCGGCTGCGGACTTGATCGATGCGACTTCGAACGCGGGCTGTCCATTCGCGATCTGGCCATAGGCCCGCACGCCAGTGAACATCACGGGAATGATCGCCGCCAGCGCGCACGGCGCGTAACGCCTCGAATTCATGAGTCGCCTCCCTCCACAGAAAGACGCGGACCGCACCGGCCGCGTGCACTCCTTAGTATTCTGAATCTGAGAGCGCACAGCGACCCGGCCCGCCCTTCTTTGGTAACTTCTCAGTTGTCGAATTCACAACCACATCAGTTTTCCGAAGGCTTCTCGGCGTGGTCGATCATCAGCGTCTCCACGGACCCCTTTGCCGATTCAAGTTTCAATCCGAGCTGGTCTTGCATCGCGGAAAAGATCGATGGGCCGTTCTCCGGATTCGAATCGTCGACGCTGTAGTCGATTGTGAAATCGAAGCTCCCTTTGATCCCTGTGAGATCGATCACCCGGCGGTGCAGTTCATCTTCCAGGCGCCTTGCGAGCAGCGTAAGCGATGCATTGTGGCCCATCAGCCGATGGTTGGTCGCGCCCAATAGGCCGCCGACGTAGGACTCGCCGTCTTTTTCTTTCGGAGGATTGAGCTTCGGACCGTTCTTCGCGACGACAAGATGGAACACCGTCCCCTCTTTCGTCTCACGGTGGAGCTTCAATTGGAAACGCTCCTCGAGCAAGGTTTGAAGCATCTTCATCGTTTGCTCGTGCGAGGGGTCGCCGTCTGCTTTCGTGACGATGTCGAACCGGTCGTTATCAATCCAACCGGGACCGCCCGTGATCCAATACCACCTCTTGTCATATGCGTTCTGCGCGATCCGCAGAAGCGTCATATTACGCATCGTCAATCTGCCGCCCGGCTCTTCGCGGAGATCGGCGATGCGCGAACTAGGATCAGCGGGCTTAACCGATGCGACCTCAAATGCCGGTTGTGCGCCGGCGGTCTGACCGTAGGCTTCAGCGGAAGCGAAAATTGCGTAGATGATCGCCGCCAGCATGTACGACATGGAACGCCTCGGAATCAATTCTTGAACCTCTCCCTACAGTACTCCTGTATCCTGAATTTTGAGGAGCGCACAGCGGCCCGCGTTGTGCGCTGTCAAAAAAAGAGGCGCGACCGTGAGGGAGCGCGTTCGAAAAAGGACCGCACAGCGAACTTTGCGTTGTACGCGGCCAAGAAAGAGGCGCGACCGTAGGGAGCGCGTTCGAAAGAGGAGCGCACAGGGATCTTTGCGTTGTGCGCGACAAAACAATGTTGCATATTCCGATTCTTCGAAAAGGCGTGCCCTACCGCAGCCTGGACACCATTCGCACCCCGCACTATCGCACCCGCGAAGATTTTGTCGAAATCAGCCAGGCTAACGTCGGCTTGATCCGCCGGGATCTTCTCGATCAACACTCCGCGAAACAGGCGCTCTCGGTGATTCCCACGGCGGACCTGATCGCGATCAGCCGCCGCGCCGCGGATATTTTCTTAAGCGAAACTCTGCCGGTCGGCGACGCCGCGCAATCGTCAGACGACTATCTGAAACAGCTCGCGTCCACCACCGGGATGCCGCACGCGCTCGCGCGCAAGAACATGCGCAAGATCCACGCTGCGTTGTTTGAAATGGAGCAGGTGATCGCCGGGCTCACGCGCGGCGTTCCTTTCGAGATTTTGGATCGCGGGTTCGGACCAAGCTTAAGTTTCTTTCCGCGTACCGACTCGCTCGGCATCGTGCTGCCCAGCAATTCGCCGGGTGTGCATTCCCTGTGGACGCCCGCGTTCGCGCTGAAGATTCCGCTGATCCTGAAACCGGGCAGCGCCGAGCCGTGGACGCCATATCGCATGATTCAGGCGCTGATTCGAGCGGGCGCGCCGCCAGTGGCGTTCAGCTACTACCCCGCCGATCACGCGGGAGGCGGCGAAATCCTGCGCCAGTGTGGACGCGGCATGGTGTTCGGCGACGTATCGTCCACTAAAGTGTGGGCGAACGATTCGCGCGTCGAAGTGCATGGCCCAGGCTACAGCAAGATCGTGATCGGCGAGGATTGCGTCGACGATTGGGAAAAATATCTCGACGCGATGATCGCCTCCATCGCGGAGAATTCCGGCCGGTCATGCGTAAACGCTTCCGGCGTCTGGACACCGCGGCATGGAAAGAAAATCGCCGAAGCGCTGGCGGCTCGGCTCGCTCAAATCGTTCCGCGCGCGGAGGACGATCCGGAAGCGCGACTTTCTCCGTTCGCCGATCCCAACGTGGCGGCGCGCATGTCGGGAATGATCGACGCGGAGTTGGAAGGCACTCCGGGCGCTCGCGATGTCAGCGCGTCAAGTCGCCAGCCGGATCGCCTCATGATCTGGCAGGGATGCTCCTATCTATTGCCCACCATCGTCGAATGCGATGTCGAGCACCCTCTGGCGAATCGGGAATACCTGTTCCCGTTCGCGAGCGTAGTGGAAGTTCCCGAGGCCCGGTTGCCTGAAGCCATGGGGCCGTCGCTCGCGGTGATGGCGTTGACCAATGATCCTGGGCTCCGGCGAAAGCTGCTGGAGTCGCGATTCATCGGCAGATTGAATTTCGGACCGATTCCCACCATGCAGATCACCTGGGATCAGCCGCACGAAGGTAATCTGTTCGATCATCTGTACGCCCGGCGGGCGTTTCAGGCGGCGTAGGGGCGGGTGACGGCCTGGCAAGATGTCGCGACGATTGTCGACACGGCACGCTGAGCGTGCGCCACATGAGAACGCGCTCCCTAACGGTCGCGCCTCAAGCTTGCAGAGCGTCAGCGGATGGCGAATGTTCCGAAGATCATCCCCAGATCGCGATCCTCGCCAGGCTGGCGGACCACCTTGCTGAGCTCCACTTCGATCTGGACGCTGCTCTGGCCAATCAACGCCGTGGGAAGCGGCAACGAGAGCGAGAACGGCCCGTAAGGCTTCTTGATTACTGCCAAGCCGATGTCCCGCCCGTTGCCGCGGAAATGAATCGTCACCGGACCCGAAGCGACAACGTCCCGGGAGGCGAAGCCCGTGACGATAAGCGTCTGCGCCGCGGGTTGGATGCCATATAAGCGAACTTCCGCCGACCTCGGCATCCAGCGCGCCCCGTTTTCGGCCTTATACCAAGTGGACCCTAGCTGAGCGGCGTAGGCTAAATCGCCGGCGTTCACGAAGTCATGGCGCGCAGGCTCCGCGCCCGCATGTAGCATGGCCGCGTAGCTTCGCGGCATTTCGTCCACCCGATCTCGCGACACCAAAAGCACGCGGGCTTGGTTGTGATCGATCAGATCGAGAGCCCTCGGGACGGTGATCATGTAGCGCGAAAATTCCCCCACATCACGGCTCGGCAGCGACTCAATCTCCCCGCCGGGAACAAGGTAGACGTTTTCAAGTCCATACAGCCGAAAAGGATTGTCCTCAAATCCGCTTTGAAGAAGCGCCTCGTCCACCCCCGCCAGCAGTATCGCGGAGCCGGGATACATTTGTGCGGCATCATTCACGTCGTGCAGCAAGTTCCGCATGCGGACGCTGCGGGCGTAGATCTGACGCGACTGGCGTTCGATCTGGTGGATCGATCCTGCAAGATAGGTGGCGGCAAATGCCACCGCGACCAATCGCGCCAAGGAACCGCGTGCGCCCGTGACGCGCCAAGCGGACACGATGGCCCATCCAGCCACCCACGCCAGGCCGAGCACCGGAATGGTCAAGTAATATTCGGTGAGATGTTCAGGCAGCGGTAGTACGGGCGAGATCAGTAAGACGAACCATCCCAGGCCGAACAAAGGCATGAAATCGCGATGGCGGGCCCGCCATGCCGCAAACGCCAGCAGCGCGATCCCGATCGGGATCGCGGAAATCAACGCGAGTGCTCGCCACCCGCCCGCCGGGTTGCCGGTCGAGACCGGCGCGGCCGCCCAATTGAGGTAGTTCAAGAAGGTCCCGGAGAGGCGTTGATCCATCGCGAGAGAATAGGGCCCTTGCGGTTTCGGAATCAGGAAGAAGTGAACGGCGGTGAAGAGGAGAGCGGGAATGAACAGCGGTAGCGCGCTGAGCCAACCCTTGCGCCTGCGATCCAAGCAGAGTGAGTATAGGACGGCAATGAATGGGTACATCACGATGATTTCGAGTGCTCCGAAACCGGCCAGATAAGCCACCCATTCGATGGCGATCCAGCGCCGCCGGCCGTCTTCCAGCCAGCGCGATCGCGCATAAAACGCCGTCAGAATGCACAACGCACACAAGAGTTGGTTATAGCTGGAGGCCCACATCAGCGGCTGTGTAATCGAGGCATGAGAGGTCCAGAGGATGGCAGCCGCCAAACCTGCAAGCCGCGATCCCGTAAGCCGGGCGCCAATCAGAGCGGCGAGCGCGAGGTCCGCAAACCAGGTCGCCAAGGCCCAAAGGTGAAACGGGAGCGCATTAATGGCGAACGCGTGCATATCGAGGAGGGACCCGAATACCAAAAAGAACAAGCGTTCGCTGAGCACTCGAACGGTGCCTTGGGCCATCGGCTGAAACAAGACCTTCCAAAGATCGGAAGCCCGATCGACCCGCAGCGGGAGCGCAAGCCACGCAAAATCGTCTCTCAAAAACCAAGTGAGGGGAACGCGCCAGAACAGGGCTAAACAAATGGCTGGGGCAATTAAGAAATACGCCGCTGGACGATACTTCCAAACAACGTTAAGTAGTGGTGGCTTCATTTGCGGGTTTCATTTGCTCGCAACGGTAAGTTGCCGTGCGCTCAAGAACAGGATTGCACCGGCTGGGTCATTCGAGCGTGTGCAAGAACCAGTCCTCTTTTTCATTTGCGTTTATTCGCGTCCATTCGCGGCTGGCCTTTCTTAAGATCAGCGAATCGAAAATGTTCCGAAGATCACGCTCAGGTCGCGGCCATCGCCGGGGAATTGCACGGTCTTACTCGCATGGATGGAGATCTCGATGCTACTCTGGCCGATCAGCGCGGCCGGCAGGGGGAAGGCCAATGAGAAGCGATCGTTGGCGTTGTTCATCACCGCCGATCCAATCTCCAGGCCGTTGCCGCTGAAGATCAGCCGCATGGGACCCGACGCGCTGACCGTCGCCGGGGCGTAGCCCGTAACGTAAAGCGCTGACGCATCTATCCCGAAAAGCTTGACCGTTGCCGATGCCGGCATCCATCGGACTCCCCCCTCCGGTGAAAACCAGGTGTCTCCGAGCTGAGCTGCGTAGATGGGATCGCCCACATCCACGAAATTGCCGGACGACTTTGCGGTGTCCCTCAAGACAGCGGCGGAGACTCGCGTTACATCGGTCACTTGATCGGCGGATACCGCAAGCACGCGAGCTTTGCCCCGGTCGATCAGATCGAGCGCTTTCGCCGGGGTAATGATAAATTGCGCAAGCCCGCCCAGGTCCAGCCGCGACTGAATCCCGCGCTCCGTCCCCGGAGCAAGATACACGTGCTGGACTCCGTAGAGCCGGAACGGATTGTCCTGAAACCCGATTTGAAACAGTTCCTGATCAACACCGGAGAGCACAATTGCCGTCCCAGGATGACGACGCACAGTGCTGTCGACAGCCTCGAGCAACACGCGGATCCGATCGGTGTGCTCATAAATCCAGGCGGTGGCAACGTCGATCTCATGGATCGAGCCGGCCAGGTAGGCGGCCACGAGGATCACGCTGACCGCTCGGGCCAGCGCTTGGCCCGTCATCGTAAGTCTCCCGGCGCCGGTGACGCTCCAAGCCGAGACGATGCTCCATCCGGCGAGCCACGCCAAGCCCAACACCGGAATGGTCAGGTAATAGTCGGTGGTATGGTCGGGCAGTGGCAGCACCGGGATGAGCAGCAGGACGAACCACCCGATGCAGAATACCGGCGTTAAGCCGCGGCGACCGGGGAAGCGCCATGCCGCAAACACGAGCAGAGCCGCACCGGTCAAGGGCGCGAAAATCAGTCCGAGCAAGCGCCACCCCCCCAGCGGGTCGCCGATCAGGATCGGCGCCATCGCCCAGCTGACGTAGTTCAGGAATGTCGCGGGAAGGCGATGGTCAATTGCCAAGGAATAGTAGGCGCCCTGCGTCTTCGGAATCAGAAAGAAGTGAACGGCGGTGAAAATAACGGCGGGAATAAACAGCGGCAGCGTACCGAGCCAACTTGATCCTGGCGCGCGATCGGAAGATGGTCCGCCGGCATCCAAAGACGCCCCCTGCCCGTCCGGAGACGTTCCTTGTTCACCACGCTGGCGATCCATGCAAAGCGCGTGCAACAGGGCGATGCACGGATACATCACGATGATTTCGAGCGCGCCGAATCCCGCCAGATAGGCGGCCCACTCGGTAATCCTCCAGCCGCGTTTCCCGGATTCCAACCAGCGCAGGCGCGCGTAAAACGCCAGCAGGATGCACAGCGCACACAGCACTTCGGTGTAAGTGACCGCCCACACGAGAGGGAGCACGACGGCGCCATTGGCAGTCCACAAGACCGCAGCCAGAACACCTGCGGCGCGCGAACCGATCAGCCGTTCGCCGATCAGCGCTGCCAGAGTCAAGTTCGCAAACCAGGTGGCCATGGCGCAGATGCGGAAGGGGAGCGCGTTCATATGGAACACAGACGAGAAAGCTAGAAAAAACACGCGTTCGCTGAGCACTCGAACGGTGCCCTGGGCCACGGGGACAAACAGGACATGGAATAAATCGCGGATATTGTGAACATCGAGCGGGATTCCGAGCAATGAGAAATCGTCGTTCCGAAACCAGATGAAGGGAGCGCGCCAGAACAGCGCCAGGCAAACGGCGGGAGCGATCAGGAAATAGGCCGCGCGCCTAACGCGCGGCACCGACTGGATCATTTGGGCGTGAGGCCGATCGTTCTGACGATGATCGCAAGTTCGCGCGCGTCCTTATTGCTGGGCGGAATGGCTTTGTCCACGGAGAAATCGAAACTGACGGCGTCGCCGGCGAGCGCCGACGCAGGAATGTCGCGGGCGTAGGCGCCGTCGCCGGCCTGGGAGTAAGTTTCGGGAGCCAGCTCGGCGCCGCCGACTCGTCCGGTCACCGTGATGGGGCCCACGCGATCGAGAATCACAGCGGGAATAGTAAGTTTTAACTCAAGGTGCGCGCCGCTCTGCGCCGCCCCAGCGGGCGGGCGCAGAGCGACGGTGAAGTTTTTCATGGTCCAGCGCCACGAATCGTTTTCCAGGCCGTGAAATCCGCGAATCAACTGGACCGCTGCGCGAGGATCGGCCACGTTCACGATGCTCACGAGCTGGCCATCGTCCTCAATGACGGTTGCGCTGGTATTCTTTTTGATACGGCACGCGGGTGCCATGGCGACAATCGCGGTCAGCGCGAACGCCGCGGTGATTCTCGTCACTCTAGTCACTCGATTCACTGCGTTGGCTCCCCCATCTGGCTTAGTCTCCACATCGCTGCACCTCAATCAGGCAATTGTAGAACGTCGGGCCGCTTCCGATGTCGGTGAGCTTATCGGAGGTGAGCGCGTTTGCGTTCCGGCCATCCGGAGAAAACTTGTTCCAGCGGACCGAGGGGGCGCGCACGACGCCCGGTGAGACCACGCCGTCCACTTCGGCGATCAGGAGCAGGCTGCCGCGATCGTTGAACGCGCGGACACGGTCGCCGTTATGAATGCCCCGCGCGTCCGCATCGGCAGGATGCATTTGCAGCACGGCGGTCTGGCGATCGACGCTGGGACGCAATCCGAAGGTCGAGTTCATGCTGTCGTCGTTTTTCGACGAAATCATTTCGAGTGGATAACGTCTCCGCAGATCCCCGTCGCCCTGTCGCGATTCGAGCGCCGGACGGTAGTCGAGCGATTCGGCCCCAAACTCGCACTTACCGGACGGCGTGCCGAATTTGCCTTCCGCGAAAGGCAGAAACGGCGTGCCGGATTCCGAGACGTTGAGACGAACAGAATGCTCGCGGTCGAGGCGCTCCAAGGTGATTCCATCGAGGAATGCATGGCCGGAGCCGAGCAGCGCGCGAATCATGTCGTCTTCCGAATCGCGGAAGCACATGTCGTCGAAGCCCATGCGCTGGGCGAGCGCGCGAAATACGTCCACGTTCGACCGCGCTTCGCCCGCCGGATTCACAGCGGCGCGGGCGAGTTGCACATGGTAATGTCCGTAGGCGAAATACAGGTCAGTGTGCTCTAGGAACGTGGTCGCGGGCAGCAGGATATCGGCGTGATCGGCGGTATCGGTCTGAAACTGTTCCAGCACGACGGTGAACAGATCGTCACGGCGAAATCCGCGGAGCACCAGATTCTGATTGGGCGCGATGGCGGCCGGATTGGAATTGTAGACGACGACGGCTTTGACCGGCGGAGAGTTCAGAGTTGTCAGCGCGGCGCCCAGTTCGGTCATGTTGATGATGCGTGCCTCGCGGCCAAGAGGTGAACGTTTTTGCAGCTCCGGCATTTCGAGCGCGGGACGGTCGAATTGGAAAGCCTGCGAAGTGGAAAGCTGGAGTCCGCCGCCGGCCTCGCGCCAGGAACCGGTGAGAGCGGGGAGCGCCGCGATGGCGCGCACGGCCGCACCGCCCTGCTCACTGCGCTGTACTCCGTAATTCAATCGTATGGACGCCGGACGTGTAGTCGCATACTCTCGCGCGAGTTGGACGATGTCTTCTTTCGCGATTCCGGTAAGCGCCGCGACCCGCTCGGGATCGTAGGCCCGGGCGAGATCCCGCAGAGCGTCGAAGCCGTTGGTGTAACGCTCGACGTAATCGGGATCGTAAAGCTTTTCGCCGATGATAATGTGCGCCAGGCCCAACGCGAGCGCGAGATCCGCGCCGGGGTGAATGCGCAGATGGCGATCGGCCAGCGCGGCGGTGCGCGTGCGGATGGGATCGATCACCCACAGCTTCGCGCCCTCACGGCGGGCCTCCACGATGAAGGGCCACAGATGCACGTTGGTGCCGTGAATGTTCGCGGCCCAGGCGATGATGAGTTTCGAGTGGCGGAACTGCTCGGGCTCGGTTCCCATGCGGAAGCCGAGCGTGGCGGTGAGGCCCGCGCTGCCGGCCGCGGAGCAAATGGTCCGGTCCAGACGCGACGCGCCCAGGCGATGGAAGAACCGCCGGTCCATGCCCGCGCCGTTGAGCATGCCCATGGTGCCGGCGTAGCTGTAGGGAAGAATCGATTCGGGGCCGAATTCGTCAGAGACGGCCTGGAGCTTCTCCGCGATGGTCGAGAGCGCTTCGCCCCAGGAGATGCGCTCGAAGCGGCCTTCACCCTTTTTGCCGATGCGTTTCTGCGGATAGAGTAAGCGGTCCGGCGAATACTCGCGTTCGAGATATTGTGCGACCTTGCCGCACAGAAATCCGCGGGTGACGGGATGATCCGGATTACCGCGCAGACGGCTGGCGCGGCCGTCGTCGACGTTGACGAGGAGCGAACAGGCGTCGGGGCAATCGAGCGCGCAGACGGAGTGGCGAACTGCCGTAGGGACAACTCCCATATAAGGAAGGATAACAGCGTCGACGCCGGGCGGTATACTTGGCGGTGACCGGAAACCCCGTCCGGGGCCTTCCATGTCGATACAGCAGGCTGATGTCATTGACAGCATCGGTACGGATCGGATGATCCAGCGCGCAACCCCCTGGCGAAGCGAGGCCGTGTGGCTGTTACTCTGCGCCGGAATTCTAGCCTGGAAGCTGCTTCTTCCCGGGTTCATCGGAATGGCCGATAACGGCGATTTTGCGAAGATTGCCGGCCCGCTTTCGCTTGGCAACGCGGAACCGGCGCAGGGGAGCATGCTCCACGCGGTCTATCTGCGGGACTCCCGGTATTATTTCGACCCGCACTTCCTTTCGTCGGAAAAATTGTTGGCGCGAGCGGCATCCACGCTTGAGGAGATCTTTGGAGACCCGGCCAGATTCGATATTCGCTGGTTGGGCGTCATTCACGGCCTGATCTTTTTGGCTTTTTACCGCTCAGTGCTGATCTTCCTCAGGCCTCTCTCCGCATTTACGCGATGCGTGCTCTCGCTAGCCGCGCTGTGGATATTCGCGGATATCGGCCTGGTCGCGTACCTCAACTCGTTTTATTCCGACGTGCCCGCAGCCCTAGGCGGGCTGGCCGCCATCTTCATCGGCGCTGGTCTGCTTGCCTCCGAGCGGCCAGCACTCTCAACGCTGGTACTCTTCACCCTCACGGCGATTCTCTTCATCACATCGAAGGCACAGCATGGCGTACTCGGTTTTCTGCCCGCCGCAGCGGCTTTTCTTTGCGGTTGGTGCACTTCGGATAAGCGCGGACGGATCGCCGGATACCTGGCCGGTGTTGCGCTGCTTGCTGCCACCACCTGGATATCGGTCAGCACGCCCGCGTGGTACAAAGCGCAGACGCGATTCAATGTGATTTTTATGAAGATCTTAAACCATTCACCCTCGCCCGCGCGGGACATGGAGGAATTGGGACTCGTTCCCGATGACGCGCGCTATATCGGCCTGCAATTCTATGCGCCAGGCGGTCCGATGGAAGAACCGGCGTGGGCCGACAGGTTTCGCGCCCGGACCAGCTATGGCCGTGTGCTGAAATTTTATTTCCGGCATCCCTCACGGGCGTTGGCGTTTCTGTGTTCCGACCTGGAAGGAGAAACCTCGCAGCGCTACAGCCCGGGTTTCTCCAGCTTCCAGAGGCGGTTGAACGGGCCCGAGTGTTCGGCGGCACAGTTGGGCGGGCCTGAATGTTCGCCAGCATCGAGCCTGGGGTCGTGGAGCGCGCTGCGCAGTTGGGCGTGTCGCGCATGGCCTGCCCACCTCGTTTTGTGGTTCGGCGTTCTGCTGCCAGGCGCACTCGTATGCGGCTTACGTCGTGGTACCACGAGGCGGCAGCAAGCACTGGCCTGGAGTGTGGTCGCGGTTGGCGTAATGGCCGTGATCGAATTTGCCGTCGCCTCCCTAGCCGATGCTTCTGCCGCCCGTCACCTTTTCATCTTTCACGTACTCACCGACGCATCCATCTTCTTCACCCTGATCGCGGTGGCCGGAGCGCTCGAAAAGACATGCCCGGCTTGGTTAAGGAGGCCGGCGGCTGCAGCGGTCGCGGTTGGCGCCGTGATCCTCGCGGCTGCGATCGTCAGGGCGGAACTCATCCCGGCTCGACCTGCTGCGCGCAATCTCGCGCCCATCTCCGGCATGGTGGGTGGTGCCAGCAGTGCGGCGGCATATGCGGGGATCTGGCAAGCAGACGTATACCGTCAAGCCGTTGGAGGAACGCTGACCTATTCGGACCAACCCGGTGCGACGGCACGGGTTTGCTTTGAAGGCACCGAATTCCAGTACTTCTATACCAAGGCGCCTAACCGAGGCCTCGCTGAAGTAACGATCGACGACATGCCGCACATTGTCGATCTTTATGATCCAGGCGTAATATGGCAGGCGCGCACGGTATTCGGCGGTCTGAAGCCGGGTCGCCACTGTGCGGTCGTCCGGGTTCTCGGGCGGCACACCGCCGCCTCGAACGGCAACTTTATCGACGTAGATGCGTTCGTAGGTCGCTGAAGGTTCAATAGCCGAGCCGAGCGGCCCATGCGATTGTCGACAGCCGGGCGCCGGAGGCCGCTTCGAAGCTCGCAGGTTGGAATCCGGGAACACAACCAGAACGATGTCAACCGCGACGGCAGATCATCGTAAACAGCCATTTTCGGCCGTTCCAATCCTCGGCGAATGCGGCCAAACTGTGGCGCAGGTCGGCAGCCTGACTGCTATCGATGCCGCGCGCGCCGGGATCTACAGGCTCCGCCGGTTGAATCCAGGTCACGATCACGCGCGAACCTTCGGCTTCCGTGAGAGGCTCGACCAACTCCACTTTCCCGTTGCGGTAGATCCCTTCGACAGACTTGACCATGATTGCGCAGTATCCCGCGTCACGGAAGGCTTCGTCCAATGCGCATTCGGCTCCTCAAGGCCTACTCGAAAGCGCGGCGATTCGGGATCGGCAGAAATGCACGGCGTACCCGTGCTCTGCGAAATAAGGGGCCAGACGGGTTAAGCTGAAAAGAGACGGCCCAGTAATGCGAGCGTCGCTTTATAAAGAAATCGCCCTCGAACCCGCCCGCGGACCTCTCCCGGTTCGCGGCGTTACGTCGGGGAAGCTGAAGATGGGCGACATCGTGATCTTCGCGACAGTGGGCGTGGGGTTTACGGTCGGCGTGAATTTGTGGCGATGGGCGTATTGAGGGCACGCGCGAAGCTTTTCGCTCTGCAACGGCTTCCCGACTTCCTGGTCCACCCGTCTGGCCGGTGGCGAACGGGGTTGCTTCCGGTGAACCTTCTCACAGTGGTTGGGCTCGCCTTTCTGGTGCTCGGTTACGGGATCGCTCACAGCGGGATCGCCAGCACATTCACTGACCCTGTTTCTCAAGTGCGCGCGCAGGACGAAGCCATTTACGCTCATATCTCGGAGCGCATGGCGCTTCATGGCGGTTGGATGACGCCGATCGTTATGGGGCGCTTCCTGCTCCAAAAACCTCCCCTATTCCTGTGGCTCTCTGCCCTCAGCGTGAAGTGTTTCGGGCCGTCGCTCTTTGCACTGAGGCTTCCATCGCTAATTGCGGCGGTGCTGGCGACAGCGGTGATCTTTAGTTGGGCTGGCAGGGGAGCAATGGCCGTCGGGAGATCGTCGCTCGAAGCCGGCTGGACCGCTGCGGTGCTCCTGCTGTCGAACCCGCTGTGGCAGATTTTTGCGCGGCTGGGCTACATGGATATGTTGTTCACTCTCTGGCTGGTCGCGGCGATTTACGTGATCCACATAGATCCGGACCTCGCCGCGTGGCGCTCCCGCATTGCCTTCGCGGGATGTACTGCCGCCGCCATCATGACCAAGAGCGTCGCGGGGCTTATTCCACTTTTCGTGCTGGTCCTTACGGCAGTGATCTGGAGAGAGCGCAGCTCCAGCCAGCGCAAATTGGGCCCGGCTCGTGTCCTGCAGGTATGTGCGTTGATCGCAGTGGCCGCTGCGCCCTGGCATGTGTACCAGATTTGGACCCATCCCCGGTGGCTCTGGGCTGACTATGTGCAAGTGCAGCTGCTCAATTTCGGCACCCATCCAGTCGCGCAAACCTCGAACGAATCGCCGAGTTGGTTCTATTTGCGGCGATTATTGGAGACCGATCCAGTGCTGATGGCGCTGGCCGCCCTGGGCCTGCCGTCGATGCTGATGCAGGCGTGGAAACGCATGCGGGCGGACTCGCTGCTTTTGGCCGTATCGATGGCCCTGGCCGGCGCGGCTCTCCTCGCGTTTCGGTACCGCAACTTGCCGTATGCGCTTTACATCGTGCCGTTCCTCGCTGTTCTCGGCGCGGTCTACTCCCCACGCTGGACCTGGAGAATCGCGATGCTATCCGCCGTATTTCTGGCAAAAATCGCTTTCCCCGCCGACCTGTGGGGACTCCCGTTGGGAGCCTCGAACGCTCCTCCGTCAGCCGCTTCAATGCGATCGTACGCGCAGCAAAAGCGCCTCAATGAATTGATCGTGGTCTCGCCGGACGATAATTTTTACTCGTGCACTCTCGCGATCCCCCGCGTGCGATACGTGTATGTGGACCCCGCTGACGTGGTGCGAGGGTATGCTCCTCATTACGCCTACCTCGGCATTACCGTCACAGCTCGGGAATTCCTTCATATGGCGGACACGCGCAGCATGTTCCTGGGGCGTCTCAAGGATTGGGGCGTCGATTCCGATGAACCGCTAGCCACCGCAATTACCGTGCGATCGGACGCGGAAATCGCCGATCTGGTGCGCTTGAATCCGCGCAGCGATTTCTTTGTCCCGGCCGGCGTCGGCGGGCAATTGTCTCCTGATGTGCTGTCCGAGCATGAGATTGTGCGCTCGGCAGGCGGATGGTTTCTCCGCGCGCGTCAGCCTTCCCTCGACCTCCCGCGCTCGCCGTTTGCAGAAAGGCCGCCCGCTTGGTAATTCGTCCTCGGACGGAAAGGTACGGAAAGAGACAGAAAGGATCAGCGGGCTGGCCCTCTCATTCGGACGTTCCCAGCCTGCACGTCAGTTGACGACACGGAGAACGACATGAATGCGAAGTTAAGTATCGTGGTGGCGGCCTGCGTGGCCCTGTTCATATCTGCCTGTGGCCCTGGTCCTCAAAGCCTGATCCTTGGCAAATGGGAGGTGGAAAACGCTCCCATGAAAATGACAGCAGAGTTCGCGAGCGACGGCACGGCGAAGATCACCATGCTCGGGCAAACGGTCCAAGGTACGTACAAGTTGGACGCCGCGAACGAATTGGTGTGGACGGTCAACGACATAACCACAAAGAGCAAGGCAAACGTGACCGCAACTGAGCTGGAACTGACGAACGATGCTAATCAGACGATCAAGTACAAGAGGATGTAACCTGGCGGGGCTAAGCGACCGGCAAATCGATCTCGACGATCAGTCCACCACCAGGTGCGTTCAAAGCGCGGATGGTTCCTCGATGAACCTGGACAGCGCGGTCGGCGATGGCCAGTCCCAACCCGGCCCCTTCGGCATCTCCACTGATAATTCGCCGGAACGGCAGGAAAATATCGAGCAGCATATTCTCCGGCACTCCCGGTCCGTGGTCCCGCACCTGAAGTAGTGCGCGCGAATCATTAACTTGAACTTGAAGTGAGATCTCGACGGTGGTCCCTTCGGGGGTGTGACGGATAGCATTCCGCGCGACGTTCTCAATGGCGCTTCTGAGGAGCTCTTCGAACCCGTTGATCAGGCACGGATCGGCATGTTCGATCACGACACTGCGATGGCGAGCGCGCGCTTCGAAATCGGCGTCATTCCCGACTTCCTGAACCAGATTGACCAGGTCGAACCGCGCGGGAGTGCCTCGATCCACTCCGCTATCGATCCGTGTGAGAGCCAGCAACTGACCGATTAGCAAATCCAGTCGCCGCGCTTCGAGGCCGATCCGCTCGAGATTCTCGGCGGCTTCTTCTGCGGGGCCTTGTTTCACCAGGCTCAGCGCGACCATCAGACGCGACAAGGGAGAACGCAATTCGTGCGAGACGTCGCCCAGCAATCTGCGTTGTCCAGTAATCAACGCTTCGATCCGCTCGGCCATCCGATCGAAATTACGAGCCAGGTCGGCGATCTCATCGCGGCGGTGCTTCAGTGACGGAGGGACGCGCGTGTCGAGCCGCCCTTCCGCGATGCCCGCTGCCGCCTCACTCAACTGATTCAGCGGCTTGGTCAGGTAGCGGATGACGAGGTAGCAGAAGATTCCACCAGCTACTGTGAAGAGCAGGAGATCGTGGAGAGACAAGCGCACCAGGTTTCTGGCTCCAAATCCCGCGTGCATGATGAGGGCGGCGAAGAGCAGCGCGACGCCGAACAACGTGAGCCAGAACCACAAGAAGATGGTGAGAAAAAGCCGCCTCACCTTGGTTCTGCCTTTGCTGGTCTTGCCTTCGCGGCTCCCGACTGGGCAGGCGAGGCATACAGGTAGCCCGCTCCGCGGACTCCCTTGATCCGTTCTCCGCCATCTTCCAGCGGGCCGAGCTTCCGCCGGAGGTTGCACACGTGCGTATCGATGCTTCGGTCGAACGCCGAGAACTCCCGCCCCAGGACGTCGCGGACCAGCTCCTCGCGGCTGACCGTGGTGCCGGCCACGCGCAGCAATACGGCGAGCAGATCGAATTCCACCGTGGTCAGATCGAGAAGCGTCCCGCTTCGCCGGACGGAACGAGTCCCGCCATCCAGTTCGATATCGCCGAGAGCGATCGCCGCCCAGCCCTGCCGGTGCGGCGCGGATCTGCGCAGGATCGCGCGGATGCGCGCCACCAACTCGGCGGGATCGAACGGCTTCGGCAGATAATCGTCGGCGCCCAACTCGAGCCCCCGAATGCGGTCGTCGATGTCGCCGCGAGCGGTCAACATCAGAACCGGCGTGCGGGACCGCTGCCGGATCTGGCGCAGTACGTCGAAGCCGCCCGTGTCGGGCATCATTACGTCGAGCATGATCAGCGCATAATCTTCGGCGCGGGCACGTTCGATGCCGGCCGCGCCGTTGGGAGCCCAACTGGTGGCAAACCCCTCGCGCGCCAGGAAGCGCGTCACCAGCCGGCAGAGTTCGGCATCGTCGTCAACCAGCAGCACGCGTTCCATAATAAGGACGCCTTCATTCTAGGGCCCGTGGGGTCCGTTGCATCGTCAAGATCTGTTAAGAGCCTAGCCGTCTTTCGTTGGCCCTGACGATCCTTGACAAGGCTTGGCATTTCTAAACCGCGGTTCGAGGGAAGTCCGGTTTACAGTCGACTCACGAAAAGAACCCTTACTCTAGCGGCAATCCTGGGCTTGTCATTGCATCACGGTCACTGCCAGGAGCTCAAGAATGCTCCAGCGTTTGAAGTCGCCTCGATCACGCCGTGCAAGCCGGGAACGCCCGAGCCTCCCGGGGAACACATGGGGATGGTCCAATTCACGTATCCCGGCGGGAGATTCAACGCGACCGCGACGACGCTGAAGTATTTGCTCGAATGGGCCTACGGAATCCTGCCGGCTCAACACTCCGACGGTCCATCGTGGATGCCGAATGATCGCTATGACATCACCGCGAAGGCAGGAGGCGACGCGACCGACGAGCAGATGAAGCGGATGGTACAGACGCTGCTGGCGGAGCGGTTCAAGTTAAAGATTCATCGCGAAAGCCGAGAGGTTCCCGTCGTGATCGTCTCCTTGGGGAAGACGGCTCCGAAGCTTTTTCCGCCCAAAGAGGGCGAGACCCACTCCATCCACATCATGCCGCTGATGGTGCCGGGGCCGGGGCCGGACCAGAAGGCAACTTCTTTCCACGTGGTCGCGACGCGGTTCACGCTGGCGCAATTGAACGAAGTGTTCTCGCGGCACCTGGATCGCGTGATTGTGGATCAGACCGGTCTGCAAGGCGACTTCGATTTCAGCCTGGACATGACACCGGATGAGGATCGGCCGAATCCTCTGGATCCGGCGATTGTGCTTGCGGCGATGTGCGATCAACTGGGCCTGACCGTGAAATCGACAAAGGCGCCGGTGGACTTCCTGGTAATCGATAGCGCGGAGAAGGTCATGGCCGGGAACTAAACACAGCGTCAGAAGTATTTGCGCATCCGCTCCCTGATGGTCGCGGTTCTGTTACGGAACCGCGCGCGTCAGCAAGCGGCCATTCGCAAATACTTATGACGCTGTGTTTAGTCCAACCAGTCCGGAGCCTGCCCCACCCAGTGACAGGCGACAAGCCTGCACTCCAAGAAGGGAAGGCGGCCGCATGATATATTCCGGGATTGGGAGGAATCGTGCGAATTGGTGCCCTGACAATCGCTCTGTGCTGCTCTGTCCCTGGCGTTGTTCAAGTCGCTCAAGCGCAACCGGCGCAGACTCTGGCGGACGTAAAGACGCTGTTTGTAGACTCCTTGGGGCCAGGAGAATTTGCCAACGTCATACGCGAGAAAATATTCAACGCCCTCACCAGCTCGGGGCGCTTCCAAGTGACGCTCGATCCGAGCATGGCGGATGCCACGCTGACCGGATCGGCAAGTGAATCGCAACCAATTCACTATGGCAACGGCAACGGCAGCCGGTATGAGGCTAACGTGGCTGTGCAGGTGGTCGGTAAGGGGAAGCAGATTTTGTGGAGCTATGAGGCCACCAAAGGGCGTTTTTCCTCGAAGAGAGCCAGTGCGAGCGCGGCTGCGGACATCGTCAAAGGTCTGTTGAAGGCCGCGCGGCCTCAAAAGGCGAAGTCGAAATAGACCCCAGGGCGCCGCGATATATCGCGATATACTGGCCGCATGCGAATGTCGGCCGCGCTCGCGATGGCTGCCCTGACGGCGGGCTGCGCGTCCGCGTGCTACGGGGCCGATGCCACTGAAGGCCTCGACTTTTTCGAAAAGAAAATCCGGCCTGTTTTAATCGACCGCTGCTACGCATGCCACAGCGCCCAAGCCAAGACCGTGATGGGCGGATTGCGTCTCGATTCGAAACAGGGAATGCTGCGCGGCGGCGATTCGAACAAGCCCGCGGTCACGGCAGGCGATCTTGAGAAAAGCCGGTTGATTGCCGCCATTCGGCGCAGGTCCAATCCAAAAATGCCTCCCGATGGTCCGCTGGCGGACCAACAGGTGCTCGATTTCGAGGAGTGGATCAAAATGGGCGCGCCTGATCCGCGGCCGGCCGAAAAGCCCCTTCCTGCGCCGTACGATTTCGAGAAGGCGAAGAAGTTTTGGTCGTTTCAGCCGGTGAAGGATCCCGCGCCGCCGCACCTGACGGACGCCGCGTGGAACCAGACGCCCATCGATCGATTCGTAAAAGCGAAGCTGGATGAAAAGAAGCTAACACCCGCGGGCGTCGCCTCGAAGCGCGCGTTGATTCGCCGCGCCACGTTCGATCTGACAGGGTTGCCGCCGGCGCCCGATGACGTCGCGGCGTTTATCGCCGACGCGTCTCCGAATGCATTGGACAAGGTGATCGACCGCCTGCTCGCATCGCAGCAGTACGGCGAGCGATGGGGCCGCCATTGGCTGGATGTGATCCGCTACGCGGACACCGCCGGCGATAATGCCGATTTTCCGGTTCCCGATGGGTATCGCTATCGCAACTGGGTGATCCACGCGTTTAACGACGACATGCCTTACGACGAATTTCTGAAGGAGCAAATCGCGGGCGATTTGTTGCCGGTGCGTAAGGACTCGTCGGACAAGCCGATAACCGAAGATCGCAACGCGAAAATTATTGCGACCGGATATCTGGCGATGTCGCGGCGCTTCGGATCGAGCGCCGGCGAATTTCACCTGACCATCGACGACACCATCGACAACCTGGGCAAGGCCATGCTCGGGCTGAGCGTTTCCTGCGCGCGCTGCCACGATCACAAATTCGATCCCATCGGGTCGCGCGATTATTACGCGCTGTACGGCATCTTCCAGAGCACCACTTATCCCTTTCCGGGCACCGAAATTTATCCGCACGCCAAGGATTTTGTCGCGCTCACGGGGGAAAAGGGCGCCAAGCAGCTCAAGGATTCTCAGGAGGAGATGTCCGCGCTGGAACATCGCATCCAGGCGTTCAATGACGGAAAAGAAGGCAAGGAGCTGAGCAAGGAAGACAAAGACAAAGAAATTCAGCGAATGAAAGACAGGATCGCCACGCTGGAACGCAACGCCCCGAACGTTGCGCGAGCGTACGCGGTGAGCGAAGGCAAACCTGCCAACGCGCACATCCAGCGCAAGGGCGATCCCGGGAAGAAGGGCGAGGAAGTCCCCCGCGGATTCCTGGAGGTGCTGGGCGGGCAGGTTTTGCCGCCCGATGGGAAAGGCAGCGGCCGGCGCGAACTGGCCGACTGGATCACCGATGAAGCCAATCCGCTGACTGCGCGCGTGATGGTGAATCGCATCTGGCAGCATCATTTCGGCCAAGGGATCGTGGGGACGCCCAACGATTTCGGCGCCCGCGGCGAGGCGCCGGCGAATGCGGAATTACTGGACTGGCTGGCCTCGCGCTTTCGCGAGTCGCACTATTCCATCAAGGCCATGCATCGGCTGATGATGAAGACCCGCGCGTATCGGATGGCCAGCGACATGGACGAAATCGCGACGCGCGCCAACACAAAAATCGATCCTAAGAATGCGTTCTTATGGCGCTTCGACCGGCGTCGGCTGGATGCGGAAGAGGTTCGCGACGCGATGCTCGCCGTCGCGGGCGATCTCGACTTGAGCATGGGTGGCCCGCATCCGTTCCCGCCTGAGGTCACGTTCAGATACACGCAGCACAGGCAGTTTTTCGCGGTGTATGACACCCACCAGCGCAGCGTTTACGTGATGCAGCAGCGGTTGAAGAAAGATCCGTTCCTGGGAACCTTCGATAACGCCGATCCCAATGCGAGCACGCCCGCGCGCACGCCGCAGGAAACTTCACTACAAGCGCTGGCGGTGTTGAACAGCGCGTTTGTGGAGGAGCAGGCGGATCTGCTCGCCGTTCGATCAGGCATGGCTTTTTCCACCGATCCGGAGCGGATCACTTACGCGTATCGATTGGTGTATGGCCGGGCGCCATCGGCTGTGGAATTGCAGGATTGCGAGAAGTATTTGTTGCACGCGCGAGCGGCCTATAAAGATTCCGGATTGCCCGCGGACCGGCAGCCCAGAGCCGTGCTCGCGAGCCTGATGCATGTGCTGCTGGCGAGCGATGAGTTTGTGTTTGTGGACTAGAGAGATGTGGCGCACGCTTTAGCGTGCAGCGGTGAACTTTAGTTCACCGTCTTTTCTTACAGAACCGCGACCGTCAGGGAGCGTTAGCAATATGCGGGACGACCACAACAAAGCATGCGACTGTTCGCGGCGCCAGGTGGTTCGAAGTCTGTTCACGGGCTCCATTCTGTTTCCCGCGGTGTTGCAGCAGATGCTCGCCGATACAGCCGATCCGCTTGCCCCGCACGCGCCGCATTTTCCGGGCAAAGCCAAACGCGTCATCTTCATGTATTCGCCGGGCGGCGTCTCGCATCTGGATTCTTACGATTACAAGCCCAAGCTGATCGCCGCGGCCGAAGCGCAGGAAAAAGCCAAGAACGGCAAGCTGTACCTGCGGCCGCATTGGGAGTTCAAGCCTCGCGGCGAATCCGGGACGATGGTCAGCGAACTGTTCCCGAACATCGCCGCATCGATGGACGACATCTGCCTGATCCGATCGATGCGCGGCGATCATCAGGATCATTTTCAAGCGACGCTGGGAGTGCATACCGGATCGGTGACGGTGGCGCGGCCGAGCATCGGATCGTGGGTGAGTTACGGGCTGGGCACGGAGAATCGGAATCTGCCGTCCTTCGTGGTGTTGGCGCCGAAGATGCCGTACACCGGCTCGCAAGCGTGGTCCTCCGATTTTCTGCCCGGGTGCCATTCGGGCACGCTGGTGAGCCCGGGCGCGGACCCGGTGCCGAACGTCACGCGCCGCGCGCCCACGCAAAAGATCGAAGACCTGGAGCTGGGGTTGATCGCGCAACTGAATCAGAAGCACCAGATGTCGCGTCCGGCCGATCCGGCGCTGGCGGCGCGCATGAAAACTTTCGAGACCGCCTACGGAATGCAGATGCAGATGCCCGACGTGCTGGATTTATCGAAAGAATCCGACGCGACTTTGAAGATGTACGGATTGGAGCGCGGCTCCACCAAAGGCTTCGCGTGGCAGTGCATCATCGCGCGGCGGCTGGCCGAACGGGGCGTGCGATTCATCGAGCTGATCGACCAGGGCGCGTCGGAAAATTGGGACCAGCACTCCGACATCAAGAACCACGAACCGCTGGCGCGCAACATCGATCTGCCCATCGCCGGAATGTTGAAGGATTTGAAAGCGCGCGGAATGCTCAACGATACGCTGGTCGTGTGGACCACGGAATTCGGGCGCTCGCCGCAAGAGGACGGCGCCAACGGTCGCAACCATCAGAACTCGGTGTACTCGTCATGGATGGCGGGCGGAGGAGTGAAGGGCGGGATCGCGTGGGGCGAATCGGACGAGTTCGGCGCAAAGGTCGCCGAGAAAGAAGTGCACGTTCACGATTTTCACGCGACCATCTTGCATCTGCTGGGCTTCGATCACACGCGGCTGACGTTCCGCTACGCGGGCCGGGATTTCCGGCTGACGGATGTGGCGGGGAATGTCGTGGATGGGTTGCTCGCTTAGTTCGAGAGGATCGCCCGCCGGACACAGAAAATCCAGTTGGCCGCGAATGAACGAAAGAACATAGGTCTTCCGCAGCTTCCCATTCGCGTCAAATTCCTGTACAATCGGCTGGTGCGCTATTTGTGTGTGGCCGGGATTTTTCACGCTGCCTCCAGCAACTCTCGCACCGGTGACTTGTTACGTAATGTTGGCCCAAAGACTCCATGGCTGTGAGAGTGTGGGTCTAACGGAGGAGGTCAAAGTGTCTAGCAGGATGCTCAATTTGGCGGGAGTTCTCGCGCTATGCGTTTCGGGCGACGCGTGGGCCGGGATCATCACCCAAAATACGATAGGGACGTCGGCTACCATTGGCACCGGCTTTGTCGATGGGCAATCGGTTACCACGCCGACCGGCGGGCCTTGGAACGGCATAGGGTTCAATTTCGAGCAGTGCGGTAATCCCAGCGGGACATCCTGCTTGGCCGGCACAAATTCGCCGTTTGCGCTTGGCGACCTCTTTTTGCTGACGCAAGTGTACGATGGCCTACCGTCCGGATTAAGCGGCTCGACCCCGGGTTTTGTAGCGGAGGCTACCACGATCGTAGGCGGAGTGTGGACCTTCGCCCCCAGCGTGACTCTGAACCCCAGCACCCAGTATTTCTTTTACATGGATACGGCTTTCAATGGTCCGGAGGTCATTTACTCTAACGGGAATCCGTACGCAGGGGGGCAATATTACGAGGCGAATTCCGGCAACGGTCCCACGTATGGCCCGGATGATTCACTTCTCGCTGGTTCCGATCATGTCTTCGCACTCACGGGCACTGCGGCTACGACGGTTCCCGAACCCGGTACGGGGGTGTTAATGGGTCTGGCGCTTGCCGGGCTTGCCGGCGCGCAGACTCTGCGCCGTCGGGCGCGCAAGGCCTGACGGGATCTGGACTGCGATCTTTCTTCTTCCTTGCCGTGGCGCGTGCTGAATTTAGCGCACGACCTACATTCGCGGCTGATACTTTTTCAGTATCCTCGTATTGAGGCCGAGCCATGATCATCCGCAAACCGTCCGATCTCCACTGTTCCGACGTCACGCCAAAGCAGTTTTTCATGGACCGCCGCCGATTCCTCACTGCCGGATCGGCCGCGCTGGGCGCACTGGCGATGCCTTTTTCGCTGCGCGCGGACACGGCGCTCGGTCCGCTGGTAAAGAGCCCCCTGAGCACTTCGGAGAAGCTGACGCCGCGCAACATCGTCACGGAGTTCAACAACTTCTACGAGTTCGGAACGGGCAAGGACGATCCCGCCAGGAACGCCACTAAATTTGTGACGCGTCCCTGGACCGTTTCGTTGTAAGGTGAAATCGCGAAACCGAGGACACTCGATATCGACGCCATCATGAAACTGGCGCCGCTCGAGGAGCGGATCTATCGTCATCGCTGTGTCGAAGGATGGTCGATCGTTGTGCCGTGGATCGGCTTTCCGTTGAGCACGCTGCTTAAGCAGGTCGACCCGACCCCGAAAGCGAAATACGTCGCCTTCCAAAGCGACCTGGACCGCAAACAGATGCCGCTGGCGACTGCATTGCGCGCCGGCATCGACTTTCCTTATCTCGAAGCCTTACGTTTGGACGAAGCCATGCACCCGCTGACGCTGCTATGCGTGGGCCTGTATGGCGAGGTTTTGCCAAATCAGAGTGGTGCGCCCGTGCGGCTGGTGATTCCTTGGAAATATGGATTCAAGAGCATCAAGAGTATCGTCAGGATTCGCTTCACTGAAAAGCAGCCGCCAACTACATGGAGCCGCTCTGTCCCTTCCGACTACGGTTTCTATTGCAATGTGAATCCCGACGTCGCCCGTCACCGCGATCAATCGAAAGAGCAGCGGATCGGGGTCGACCGGGGTAACTACACGGCCACTCGCCTGTTCAACGGTTATGGCGATCAAGTCGCAAATCTTTACGCCGGTCTCGACCTCCGCAAGAACTACTGATCTTTGGCGACGCCCGTCGAGCGGAGCTAGTATAAAGGTAGCCATGATCATCCGCAAACCGTTCGATCTCCACTATTCCGACGTGACGCCGAGACAGTTGTACATGGATCGCCGCCGATTCCTCGCTGCCGGATCTGCCGCGCTGGGAGCTTTGGCGCTGCCTTCTTCGATGGTCGCCGACACTAAGCTGGGTCCGCTGGCGAAGAGTCCGTTCAGCATCGCGGACAAGGAAACGCCGCTCGCCGTCATCTCGGGATTCAACAACTACTACGAGTTCGGCACCGGCAAGGAAGAGCCGGCCAAGAACGCGGGTAGCTTCGTGACGCGTCCGTGGACGGTATCGCTCGAAGGCGAGGTGGTGAAGCCGAAGACGCTCGATATCGACGCGATCATGAAGCTCGCGCCGCTCGAAGAACGCATTTACCGGCATCGCTGCGTGGAGCGTTGGTCCATCGTGGTGCCGTGGATTGGTTTCTCTTTGAGCACGCTGCTCAAGCAGGTCGAGCCGACCTCAAAAGCGAAGTACGTTGCGTTCGAGACGTATTACGATCCGAAGCAGATGCCGCTCGGAAAATACGCGGGCATCAAGATTCCGTACATCGAGGGTCTACGAATGGATGAAGCCATGCATCCGCTCGCGCTGCTGTGTGTGGGTTTGTACGGCGAGGTGTTGCCGAATCAGAACGGCGCTCCGGTTCGGCTTGTGATTCCCTGGAAGTACGGATACAAGAGCATCAAATCCATCGTGAAGATCCGCTTCGTCGAAAAAGAGCCGCCGACCACTTGGGATCTGTACGGCGAACACCCCGGGGAAGAGTACGGTTTCTACTCGAACGTGAATCCCACGGTGGACCATCCGCGCTGGAGCCAGGCCAAGGAACAGCGGATCGGGATGGAAAGCGGCATCCGGACGCCGACGCAGATGTTCAACGGCTATGCCGATCAGGTCGCCAGCCTCTACACGGGCATGGATCTCAAGAAGTTTCACTAGCCCCTTCTTGAAAAAGGGGACGAAAAAGGGAAAAAGGGGACAGGCTACCCTTTCCCCACTTGCAATTATGTTGATCTCCGGAAACGGCCGAGTAGCGGACAGAGCGGTCTGTCCCCTTTTTCAACAAACTAAGCCCAGATGAGCAAAATCCTGCGCAGCCGCTGGACCAAAGTCCTGCTGTTCGTGGTGTGCCTGATCCCCGCGGCCAAGCTCGGCTGGCGAATGTATTCGAGCCTGATTCCGCTGCCGGTCGAGGTGGTCACGCACACCACCGGCGATTGGACCATCTGGTTTCTGGGAATCACTCTCTCCATCACGCCGCTGCGCGGCCTGCTGAATCAACCCCTGCTGGTCCGCTTCCGCCGCCTGTTCGGATTGTTCGCTTTCTTTTATGGCTGCCTGCATTTCTCCGTGTGGATCTGGCTCGACCACGATTTTGACTGGAAGTTGATGTGGGAGGACATCCTGAAGCGCCGCTTCATCACGTTGGGAATGCTGGGGCTTCTGTTGATGGTTCCGCTGGCGCTGACCTCGACGGCGTGGGCCGTGCGCAAACTCGGATTCAAGCGCTGGCAACTGCTGCACCGGCTGATTTATTTCACAGCGACGGCCGCGGTAATTCATTATTACTGGCTGGTGAAATCCGACGTGCGGCTGCCGCTGTTGTATGGCGCAATTTTCGTAATCCTGATGATCTATCGCGCCGTCGCATGGTGGCGCAAGCGGCCTACCCGCGTGTTCGTTGAGGCACGACCGTGAGGGAGTGCGTGCACCCCATCTATCGAGGCACGACCGTCAGGGAGTGCGTGCGCCCCATCTATTGAGGCACGACCGTGAGGGAGTGCGTGCACCCCATCTCATGGATCAGGAAACGCGCCTACTCGTCTCTCAACGCCTCAAGCGGAGATAGCGACGACGCGCGCCGCGCCGGAATCAGGCTCGCCGCCAGCGACGCGATTCCCAGCACGGCAACCCCGCCCGCGAAAGTCCAGGGATCGGTCGCTCTCACGCCGAAAATCAAGCCTTCCAGCAAGCGCGTCAGCGCGAACGCGCCCGCGAGGCCGATCGCCACGCCGATCGCGGCGAGGATCAATCCCTCCCGCACCACCATCGCGAGAACGTCGCGCGCCGACGCACCGATAGCCATCCGAATCCCGATCTCGCGCGTCCGCTGGCTCACCGAATACGCCAGCACGCCGTAGATTCCGGCCGCGGCGAGCACCAAGGCGAGCCCCGCGAACACCGCCAGCAGCGACATCACGAAGCGCTTGTCGGCCGTCCATTCCCGCAAGGAATCGTCCATGGTGCGGATTGTAGTAATCGGCTGATCCTTCTCCATCGCCCAGATTTGCTGCGAAATCGGCTTCGCCAGCGCCATCGGGTCCTGCGCGGTTCGCACCACCAGCGCCATCGCGGTGTAGCTGCGGGAGGGAAAATACACCTCCGGACTCACCGGCGATTCCGGTCCGAGCTGCCGCACATCGGCCACCACGCCGATCACCGTGCGGCTCTTATCGCCGAATTTTAGCGAACGCCCCAGAGGTTCTTGCCCGGGCCATGCGGTCTTGGCCATCGTCTGGTTGATGATGATGACCAGTGCTGTTTTCGGGTCATCGCTCTCCTGGCGCGTGAAGCTGCGGCCGCGAACCAGCGGAATCATCATCGTGTGGAAGTAATTCTCGTCCACCGTCCGTACGTCGGTCATGGGAGCGGCAGGCGGCGTCGGCGCGCTGTCCACCGAATAACTCTGCACGGAAAGATTCTGCATCGGCAGTCCGCTGGTGAGGCTCGCGGAGGTAACGTTGGAAAGTCCGGAAACCCGATTCAGCAGCTCGGCGCAAAATCCAGCTGCCTGTTCGGGCTTCGAGTATTTTTCATCGTTAAGCTGAAATACGAAAGTCAGCAGGTGATCCCGCCGGAATCCCTGATCCGCTCCCACCATCGCTTGCACCGTTCGGATCAACAAGCCGGCGCCCACCAGCAGCATCAGCGCCAGCGCGACTTCCCCGGCCACCAGCGCGCCGCGGTATCGCGCCGAAATTCCGCTCAATCCCGATCGTCCGCCCTGAGTCAAGGCTTCGTTCACATTGCGGCGTCCCGCATCCAGAGCCGGTGCGAGGCCGAAAATGATTCCGGTGAGCAACGCGACCGCCAGCGTGAACGCGAGCGTCCAGGGTTCCAGGTGCAGATCGTGCAGGTGCGACGAATCCGGCGGCGCCAGTGCGCCGATCGCTTTCAGTCCCCAATGCGCGAGCAGAACCCCGGCTGCGCCCGCCGCGATGCTGAGCAGAATGCTTTCGGTGAACATCTGACGCATCAATCGCCAGCGAGTCGCACCCAGCGCGAGCCGCACAGCTAGCTCCTTGCGCCGCCCGATGGCGCGCGCGAGCATCAGGTTCGCGACATTCGCGCAGGCGATCAGCAATACGAATCCCACTGCGCCCTGCAACAGCAGCACGTACCGGCGCATCTCCGGACCCACGTCTTCATTCGCCAGGGGAAACACGTTCACATTGAATCCCTTGTTGATATCGGGGAAGGCCTGCTCCTGCTGCTTCCCGATCACCGTCATCTCCGCGCTCGCCTGCTGGAGCGAAGCGCCGGGCTTGAGCCGAGCGTAAATGAACTTGTCCCGTGCAACCAGATCGGTCTCGGGCTGATCCCGTTGCATGTTGAGCGGCACCCAAACCTGCGGCTTCTTCTGATCCAGGCCTTCCCAAATTCCCGGCATATGAAAATCCGCCGGCCACACGCCGATAATTCTGTAGTCTTCCTTGCGGAACCGGATGGTCTTTCCTAGCGCGTCGGGATTGCCGCCGAAGCGCTTCTCAAACAGCGCGTGACTGATTACGGCGACGCGATCGTGCCCCGGCTGGCACTCCTCGGCCGTATACATTCGGCCGATGGCGGGGTGCACGCCCAGCAGATCCGGAAGATCGGCGGAGGTTTTCGCGCCTTCGATTAGCTCCGGCTTATCGCCTCCGGTGACTACAAACTGCACTGTCTCATAAACACTCAGGGTCTCGAACGATTTCGACTGCTCTTTCCAGGCGAAGAAATTCTTGAGGCACGGGGGCATGCGCTCCGCCAGAAACTCCCCCATCTGCGGATTCTTCTCCCACAGCATCACCAGGCGCGCGGAATCGGGAAGCGCGAGGGCATGAAGCAGCGCCGCGTTCACCACGCTGAAAATCGCAGTATTCGCGCCGATGCCCAGCGCCAGGACGATCACCGCGACGGCCACGAACCCGGGGCTTTTGCGGAAATTGCGAAGCGAGTAGCGAAGATCGGCGAGCATGCTTAATTATTGACGATGTGGCTGTCGCGTGGTCCCAGTCAAAACGGCAAGTGGGGCAGCCAATCGACTTGGGTCTACAAAATTCTGAAAATGACAAATGTGGGGCGGACGCCCTCGTCCGCAGCCCGGCCCCCTGGCCGGGCTTCTTGCTAACTATGAAAATGATCTAGGCCTTCGGCCTGGCGGGATCGTAAAAGAAGCGTTCCTGGATGATTTTTCCATCCTGCCAGACCTGATACGCGATTTCGTCGCGCAGATAGGACCGGCCCTCATGGTCGATAAACTCGTACACCCAGTTGATGGCGGATCGGTTTCCATCCACCACGAAAGACTCCGCCCGGTTCACGCGAATTTCTTTGAAGGCAGCCAGCACGCGCCGTTCGTTTTCGAGTAGCGCGGAGAGGCCCGCGCGTGGAGGTTTCGAGTTCTCCTGCATGGTCGCGTTGGGCGCGTAGAAGTACTCGATGGCCTCGAGAAATTTTCCCGCTTCGGCCAGCGAGATCAGCTTCTCGACGCATTCTCGCGTAGACCCGCTGCCGTTGTCATTTCCCATAAAAGTTCCTGACGCACCAGACTAGCAAGTAGATCACCGGCACCGTGAACAGCATCGAATCGATGCGATCGAGCCAGCCGCCGTGGCCGGGCAAAGAACTGCCGCTATCTTTCACATCGGCGTGGCGCTTCAATGCCGATTCCGCCAGATCGCCGAGCTGCCCCGCGATATTCCCAGCGATGGCGAGCGGCAGAATAATCGCAAGCGGCGTATCCGGAATCAGATAGCGCGCGTAAATTCCGCCGGCGATCAACGCGCCCGCAACCGAGCCCGCCGCGCCTTCCCACGTTTTCTGAGGACTGATGGCCGGCGCGAGTTTGTGCCGTCCGAACGCTTTGCCGATATAGAGGGCGGCCGTGTCGCCGGCCCAGCTCAAAAGCAGCGCGAACATCAGCCAGTGTTGATTTGAACGCCGCAGATACACTGCCAGCACGAGTGGGCCATAGATGTAAACCACGCCGAGCAGAAAGAGCAGGACCCGCAGTCCCGCGTGCGGGCTGATTCGCATCGCAACGCGGATGTATTCCTGAACCGCGAGAAGCCCGATCAGGCCGAGCGCTAAGGTGAAAGCCCACTCCGGCGCCCAAATCACCAACACTACGACCACCGGAACCAGAACCAGCGCCGTGAGGATTCTTGTCATCGAGTCGGGGGCATAAAAACCAGGCGCGTCATCGACTCGGAACGCCGACCGTTTCTATCGCGCCCGACTCGACGTCGGGGTCCACGTTGCGTTCCGCGTTCGGCTGTGCGATTTGTTCCGGCGTATTTTCCGCGCGGGTTTCAGAAATGCGTTCCGCGTGACCCTCCGCGCGCGGAGCCTGGTTGATAGACGTGCCGATCGAGGTGCCGAGAGAGGTGGCGAGAGAATTGGGCGTCAGACCCCCGAAGCGGCGATCGCGCTTCTGATAATCGAGGATGGCTCGCAGCAGTTCAGCGCGGCTGAAATCCGGCCACAAGGTTTCGGTGACGTACAGCTCGGCATAGGCGATCTGCCACAGCAGGAAGTTGCTGACGCGCATCTCGCCCGATGTGCGAATCAGAAGATCGGGGTCGGGCATGCCGGCGGTGTACAGGCGCGCGGAAATAGCGGCCTCGTCTATCGTGGGGCGGGGCGTGGGGCAGGGCCATGCCCTGCCGGCTTCTCCTATAGTGGGGCAGGGCCGTGCCCTGCCGGGTTCTCCTAACCGCTCCGCTACCACGTCCTCCACCAGCGCCGCGACCGCATCCACAATCTCTGCCCGCCCGCCGTAGTTGATCGCCAGATTGAGCTGCAAACCCTTATTGCCGGCCGTTGAGCGAATCACCGAATCCAACTCTTCGCGCACGAATTCGGGCAAGGCGTGCAGCCGGCCGATGGCAGTGAAGCGAATATCGTGGCGATGCATCAGGTCGAGCTCGGCGCGAAGATAACGGCGCAGCAGGCGCCACAGCGTCTCGACTTCGGCGCGCGGGCGTTTCCAGTTTTCGACCGAAAACGCGTAGAGCGTCAGCGCGCGCAGGCCGAGTCGCGCGCAGGTTTCCACCGTGGAGCGCACCGGCGTAACACCGGCGCGATGCCCGGCGGCTCGCGGCAGGCGGCGGCGTTTGGCCCAGCGCCCGTTGCCGTCCATGATGATCGCGATGTGCGAGGGCAAACGATCGGGGTCGATCGCGCGCGCAAGCGCGTAATCCTGGCTTGCGGGCGCCAGCACGTCGAATAAAGCTTTCATGCCAACTTGTTTATGGTAACCGATATGTTTGTGGGGCAGCGCCATGCGCTGCCTATCAAAGAACGGGCACAAGGCAGCCACCCGGTAACTTTACATCATAAAGTACTTGACAACACGCATCGACCCGCGTATTCTAGCGTCATGGCCTCGGTTCAGCCGATTCGTCCACGCGATTCACGGCCGGTCGCGATTCACGCGCACGCCATGGACAACCTGCGCTATATCCGCGAAACCATGGAGCGCGCGGGTTCCTTCACCGCCGTGCCCGGATGGGGCGGGGTGGCGATGGGGGTCACGGCGCTGATCGCCAGCGTAATCGCCGCGCATGAACGACTGGTGCATGCTTCCATGAACGCGTGGCTCGCGATTTGGATGACCGAAGGAGCCTTGGCCATCGGCATCGGGATTCTGGCGATGTGGCGCAAGGCGGCGCGGGCGGAATTGCCGATGTGGTCTGCCCCGGCGCGAAAATTCGTGTTCAGCTTTGTCCCGCCGCTGGCGGTGGGCGCGGCGCTGACCGTGGTGCTGTGGCGGGTGGGCGCGGTCAGCGCGATTCCCGGCGTTTGGTTGATGCTTTACGGAACCGGAGTGGTCACGGGCGGCGCGTTCTCGGTGCCCATCGTTCCCGTGATGGGCGGATGCTTCCTGATTGTGGGCGGCCTGGCGCTATTGTCGCCGGCATGGTCCACTCAGTGGGCCGACGCGTGGCTGGCCGCGGGATTCGGCGGCTTGCATATCGTGTTCGGCGCGATCATCGCGAAGCGTTACGGGGGCTGAAGCGTTACGGGAGCGGACACGTTACGGGAGCTACCATGGCGAAATCCAATGCAATGCCGAATCAGCCGCACGTTTCGCCGGAGGCGACCGCCGGAGCCGGGCCCAGCGCCGGGTCCGCCGCCGCGTCACGTTTGGCCCCACGGCCCATTATGCAGCCCAGCCCACAAATCCCCGATCTGGATCGCCTGATTCATGAGCGAATCCGGCTGGGGATTGTCAGCGCGCTGGCTGCCGCGAAGAGTGCGCTGACGTTCAACGATCTGAAGAGTTTCCTCGAAACCACCGATGGCAACTTGAGCGTGCATGCGCGGAAACTGGAAGAGGCGAAGTACATCGCGTGCGTGAAATCGTTCGACGGGCGTGTGCCCCGAACGGAGTATTCGCTGACCGCCTCGGGCCGGCGCGCATTTGAAAAATACCTGGATCACATGGAAGCGATCATTCAAGCGGCCAAGCGGTAGATTGCGTACCCGACCGCTGAACGGGAAGAGACTAGCTCGGGAGTTGACTTTACAATGAGAAGTACTTTTGGCGACGGCTTACACACTGCGACCGGCGACGGCTTGCAAGCCGCCTTCGGAAGCGGCTTACACGCCGCCATCATCATGGACGGGAACGGCCGCTGGGCGGCCGCGCGGGGGTTGCCGCGGATCGCGGGTCATCGCGCCGGTGCGGATGCGGTTCGCCGCGCCATAGAGGCCGCGCCCTCGCTCGGCATTTCGATCCTCACGCTGTACGCGTTCTCGGCGGACAACTGGCGGCGTCCGCCGCGCGAAGTGGGCGCGTTGATGAAATTACTGGGGCGTTATCTGATTCAGGAACGCGATCGCTGCATCGCCAACGGCGTGCGCCTTCAGGCCATCGGCAGGCGCGATCGTCTGCCCAAGCCGCTGCTCACGCTGCTCGAGCAGACCGAACGCTCGACCGCCGGCGGGCGCAAGCTGCACCTCCGGCTGGCGATCGATTATTCCTCGCGGCAGGCCATTCTGGATGCGACTCTGAAGGCGCATGAGATGGCGCCTGAGGCACATGAAATAACCGCGGAGGCGCTTTCGCGCGCCATCGGCCCCGACGTGGATGTGCTGATCCGCTCGAGCGGGGAGCAGCGTTTGAGCGACTTCCTGTTGTGGGAATGCGCCTACGCCGAGATGGTTTTCACCCCGCGGATGTGGCCGGATTTCTCGGCCGAGGATCTGGCGGAGGCGGTGGGGGAGTTTCGCCGCAGGGAGCGCCGGTTCGGGGGACTCCAAGCCCAGCGCAGCGCGTAGGCGCGCGACGAATTCACGGTAGATTCGCGGTGACCGCGCGGTGAATTCACGGTATCCGCGGCATGGCCCGGCGCCACCGGGTAGGCTGCCCCACACGCGCGCCCTTACGGGCGCGCCTCAAAGCTAAGAGAGCAACAACTCTGTTTCGTTTGCTGTACTTCGGGCCGTTAACATTCCGCTAGACCCAAGGCCTCCGGCTACGATTTACCACCTCCAGGTGGTGAACCACCAGTTCCGGTGCTTTTTTCTTGAAAATGCCATCGGTCTGTAGTATTCTTTCTCACATCGATCTAGTTTAGGGGAATTCCGGTCTAGGGGAAGTTCCAAACTCATTAGCTGTTGTCTTTAGGACGAAAGGGATTATGCAACTCTCCAGTTCTGCATTCAGCCGTCTCGCTCTTGCTTTTTTCCTGGTGGTCATCCTCTCGATGGGAATCGCCAGCGCCCAGGTTTTGACAGGCACTTTGGCGGGCACCGTAACCGACGCCAGTGACGCTGTGATTCCCGGCGCCAACATTACCGCGACCAATCTCGGGACCGGTATCAGTTACAAGGAAACCACCGACGCGCAGGGCGATTTCACCATCACCAGCCTCGACAACGGCAACTATAAGGTCACCGTGGAGCACTCCGGATTCGCGAAGACCGTCGTCGAGACAGTGGGGGTGTTCGTCTCGCAGACTGCCAAGATCAACGTGAAGCTGCAAGTGGCCAAGACAGGAACCGAGATCGTGGTGCAGGCGGAGCAGACCCAGGTCCAGACCGAATCGGTGGAGTTGAAGAACACGGTCACCCGCGCGGAGATGGATGACATCCCGCTGCCGACGCGCAATCCCCTGGACCTGGTGAAGCTTTCCGCGGGCATTATGGCGCCCAACAACGGCGCCGGCACCGCGGGCGACGCATTTGTCCACGGCCTGCGCGGCAACGATACCAACCTGACGCAGGACGGCATCAACGTTCAGGACAACTTTGTGAAGACCAGCGCGTTCTTCGCCATCAGCTCCCCGGTGGCCGATTCCATCGGCGAGTTCAACGTGACCGTGGGCGGCGTGGGCGCCGACGCGGGATTCGGCGCGGCGCAGGTTTCGATGGTGACGCAGCGCGGCAACAACGACCTGCATGGGTCATTGTACTGGTTCCAGCGCACCAGCTTCCTGAACGCGAACACATGGTTCAATAACGCCACCGGCACGGCCACGCCGTTCCAGTTGCAGAACCGGCTTGGCTTCACCGTCGGCGGCCCCTGGTACATCCCGAAGGTTTATCACGGCCGCAACAAGACATTTTTCTTCGTGGCCTACCAGGCATATCGCGAGCCGCGCGCCCAGCCGCGCGAGCGCACCGTGATGACCACCAGCGCCGAGCAGGGCCTGTTCACTTACACTCCCACCGGCGGCAGTCCCACCACAGTCAACCTCCTCAACCTGGGCACCATCGGGAATACCGGAATCAAGCCCGTGGTCAACGCGACCACCATGGGAATCTATGAAAAGATCGTTCCGCAGTCCGGTTACACGAATGCGGGTTGCGGCGGCGGCGATATCGTCAACTTCAGCTGTATTGCCCTGAACCTGGCTGGCGTAAACAACCAGGACTACTGGACCGTCCGCATCGATCACCAAATCACCTCCAAGCACTCCTTTGAATTCGTGTGGAATCGGGCCACCTTCAATACGGCTCCCGACTTTTTGAACTCCAACGAGCCGGAGTTCGCGGCCACGCCGTTCTCGGGCGGGCAGGTCTCCTCGCGCGAGGTTTTCGTATGGGCGTTGTTGTCCGTGCTTAGCCCGACCAAGACGAATGAAGTTCGCATCGGCTACCAGCACGCTCCCGTGGCCTTCGCGTATGGAAACACGTTCGGGGAAACCGCCGGCGTTCAGGTTGCCTATGCGGGCGTAACCAGCCCGATTGAGACCACCACCAACCTGGGGCAAGGGCGCAACACTCCGGTGCGCGAATACATCGATAACTTCGCCTGGGTGAAGGGCAACCACCAATTCCGGTTCGGCGGCGAGTATCGGCAGACCGTGGCGCAGTCGTATGTCTATAACCGGGTGTATCCGGTGCTGACGGTCGGAGTCAACGCGAGCAACCCGAACAATCTCAGCACAGCCAACCTTCCCGGCATCAGCGCGGCGGAACTGACCATTGCCAACGACATCTTCGAGGACATTACCGGCATGCTCGGATCGATCTCGCAGGGATTCAACCACACTTCGCCGACGTCTGGTTACGTGCCGAACGTTCCCGAACAATATACTCCGGTGCAGCAAAATATGGCGTTTTATGGTCAGGATTCCTGGAAAGTCCGGCGCAACCTGACGGTTCAATTCGGCGTTCGTTGGGAATATCAGGGACCTTACGATGCGCGCAACGGCCTGGTGCTGCTGCCTCAGAACAACATCAGTTCGCTGCTGGGCCCGACGCCGGTTACCGGTTCGCCAGTGGGCAACCTGTTCAACCCGGGTCTTTTGGGCGGCGACACAAACCCCCTGCTCACGCTCCAGGGCGGAAGCAACGGACAGCCGGTGACCAACCGCGATCTGCATAACTTCGGTCCGTTCGCCGGACTCGCGTACTCGCTGGGCAACGACGGGAAGACCGTGATCCGGTCGTCCTTCGCGGAGCACTTCGTGCAGGACGGATTCACCTTCTGGACGCCGGCCACCACCACGAATACCGGCCTGTTCAGCGCGTTTTCGAACGCCGTTCCCACGGGCGTTTTCAGCAGCAGCGGCATCGGCTCGCAATTACCGGTGGCCAGCGGCGGAACCTTCCCGGTATCGCAGATCAACAATTGGCTCATCAGCAACGGCGGCGCTTCCATGATCGATTACGACAAGAACCTGGTGACGCCGTATGTGCTCGAGTGGAGCGTCGGCATCCAGCGCGACCTGGGAAAACGCTGGGTGGGTGAAGTGCGCTACTTCGGTAACCACGCCGTCAAGCAATACCGGACGTGGAGTTTCAACCAGCTGGATCTGACCAACAACGGCGTATTGACGACGTTCCAGAACGCGCAGAACAATCTGGCGATCGATACCGCCAACGGCAAGGCCGGCACGTTCGCGTTCAACAGCCTGCCCGGACAGGTGCCCACGCCGCTTCTGGACACGCTGTTCTCCGGCGTCGCCGCCAGCGCGGGCTATAACAGCTCGACGTTCGTCACCAACCTCCAGCAGAACAACATCTACACGATGTTCAACACCATTCGCACCTCGCCCACCTATCGCACCAACGTGATGGGAGCCAATTTGACGGGCGCGTCGAATGGTCTGCCGCTGAATTTCTTTGTGGCCAATCCGTGGGCCACCACCGCGACCTTCGTCAATAACGCCGGCTGGTCCGATTTCAACGGGCTGGAAATCGAAATCCGCCACCGGTTCTCGAACCTGACTGTTCAGGGCAACTACACCTTCAGCAAGGTGATGGCGGACACCGACATCGGCGAGTCTCAAACCGAGGGCGAGAACTATCAGAACCTTCAAAACACCAAGCTCGATAAGTTCGTCAGCTTGATTAACGTACCCCAATCGGTTAGCGTGAGCTTCGCGTACCCGCTTCCGGTGGGGAAAGGCAAGATGCTCTTGCCTGGCGCAAACCGGCTCACCAACGCGCTCATCGGCGGCTGGAACCTGTTCGGGTTCACGCACTGGTCGACGGGCTCTCCGTTCAACCTTTCCTCCAACCGGGCGACCTTCGGATCGGGCATCCTCAGCACACCGATGATTATGAACATGACGCAGAGCCAGCTTCAGGCGCAGGTTGGCCGGTTCGAGACGCCCACCGGCGTGTATTACCTCAATCCGAATTCGGGCCTGTTCACCATCAAGGGCGCCACGAGCACCGCCAACATCTGCACCGCGGGCGAGACTACCCCGTGCTTTGCGGAGCCGGCACCGGGATCCATCGGCAACCTGGCGTTCAACGGTCTCAGTCTGCCGCACTTCTTCGATCAGGATCTTTCGCTGGTAAAGGATACGCAGATCTTTGAACGCGTGAAATTCCAGATTCGCCTGGAAGCTTTCGACGTGTTCAACAACGTCAACTTCAACGGCCCGACGACCTCCACCGATTCGACCACGTTCGGACAGTTGACTGGGACGGCCGATACCGCTCGCGGCGGCGGCGTGACGGCGCGCATCGTGCAGTGGGCGGCGCGGATCGTGTTCTAGATCCTGTTTTCCGTGGGGCAGCGCCATGCGCTGCCTTTTGACCTGAGAAAACTTCGTGGAGATCTTCCGGGTGCGTCCGCCACCAAGGTGTTGTGGCTTACTATGTCCGGCGACTCCCACACTGGCAACCGGAAGGTGCCGATTTCTTTGTGACATGGCGGCTCTACGGATCCTTGCCGCACGGACGCTCTCTCCTTGCTCCTCCCTGTGCATCGCCGGGAGCGGCGTTCATCGCGGTGGATCGGCGCCTGGACCTTGCCTCCGGCGGACCGTTGTGGTTGATGAATCCGCAGGTTGCTGAGTGCGTCAGTAAGACTCTGCTCGCGGGTGAAGCGCAGTGGCAACTCTATGAGCTCCTTGCTTGGGTGATCATGGCGAATCATGTCCACGTCTTGATGCGACCATCCGTGCCGTTACGGAAGGCGTTAATGAACATCAAGAGCGCTAGCGCACGCGCTGCGAATGCGATTCTGGGACGGACAGGCGAGCATTTCTGGCAAGACGAATCGTTCGATCGCTGGATGCGGAGCGATCGGGAGCGTAGCCGTGCGATCGGCTACATCGAATGCAATCCTGTCAGCGCCGGCCTCGTGGCCACGCCCGAAGAGTGGCCCTGGTCGAGTGCGGGATGGGGGCGACGTGCTCAAGCTTCCTGACAATAGAAGAGGGCAGCGCATGGCGCTGCCCCACGGGCGCTGCTCTTCATCGTGGCAGGGCACGGCCCTGCCCCACCAAATCTGATACACCTAATCAATGTGGGGTAGCGCCATGCGCTGCCCTCTAGCGTGGCAGGGCATGGCCCTGCCCCACTAAATCTGATACACCTATATGGAAGCGAAGGAGCTTTCCGTCCATGTTGATCAACACCTCGATCCGTTACACCCTGGCCGCGCTGTTCACCATTTCTCTTCTGGCCGCGCCGTCAACGCTCACCATCACCACGCTATCGAGCATGCCCGGTTTCGTCAGCGGCGATGATTCGCTGGTGGAAATCAAAGGTGCGCCGGCCGGCGCCAAACTCGAGGTCAAGCTCAACGGTCAGGATGTCCGCGCGTCGTTCGGTTTCGATACAGAGCATCAAACCTACCGGGGGTTGGTGAAAGGGCTGAAGCTCGGGGCGAACACGCTGACCGCGAAATCCGGCTCGCAAACGGCGAAGCTGGAGCTGACCGATCACCCCATCACCGGACCGATTCTGGCGGGCGAGCATCTGACGCCGTTCGTCTGTAAGACGGAAGAGGCTGGGCTCGGCAAGCCTCTCGATGCGGATTGTTCGGCGGCAACGAAGATCGAGCATTTCTACAAGCCCAAGGACGGGGCTTTCAAGCCGCTCGCGGAGGCCGATTATGACAAGCGGATCATGCCGGCAGATCTCTCACAAACGACAACCACGGAGGGCAAGACCGTCCCTTATATCGTGCGCGTCGAATCCGGGACCATCAATCGGGCGATCTACCGTATCGCAATTCTAGACGATGTCAATCATCCGAGCGACGCCCTCTGGACGCCCTCAGCCGGCTGGAATCATCGCTTGTATTACAGCTTCGGCGGCGGCTGCGGAGCGCAATATAACCAGGGCACCCTGGCCGCGACCGCGGTATTGACCGATGGTCCGCTCTCGCGCGGATACGCGCACATCACCTCCACCCAGAACGTTTTGCAGCAGCACTGCAACGATGCGCTGTCCGGCGAAGCCGTGATGATGATCAAGGAGCATTTCATCAAGACTTACGGAGTCCCTGAGTGGACCGTTGGGTCGGGCGGGTCGGGCGGATCCATTCAGCAACTTTTGATCGGCCAGAATTATCCCGGCCTTCTGGACGGCTTGATGCCGAGCCTCACGTTCCCCGATAGCGCCAGCATCGCGCCGGATGTCAACGAGTGCACGCTGTTCGAGAATTATTTCAAGGAGAAGGGCGCCGGTTGGAGTAAAGAGAAACAGAGCGCCGTCGAAGGCTATTCGGTGGGAACCTGCGGCGCCTGGGCGCGCAGCTTCGCCGCCACCATCATCGCGACCAACGTGAAAGGCTGCGCCATCGCACCGGAGCTGGTCTACGATCCCATTAAGAATCCGAAGGGCGCGCGCTGCACCACGTACGATACCAACGTCGCGAGCTACGGCCGCGATGAAAAAGGCTTCGCTCGCTGGCCCCTGGATAGCATCGGCGTTCAGTATGGATTGAAGGCGCTCAACGACGGCGCGATCACGCAGAAGGAATTTATCGACCTGAATCGCAACATCGGCGGTTTCGATCATGATGGGAATCCGCGCGCGGAGCGGACTGTGGCGAATCTGGAGGCTGTCCGGCTCGCCTATACCACCGGCCGAATCGACTCGGGCGTTGGCGGACTTCCGTTCGTGCCGATCCTGCACTATCGCAGCTATAACGATGCCATGGGCGACATTCACGATCGCGTGAGGGACCTGGTGGTGCGGGAGCGGCTGCGCAAAGCCAACGGCCGTTTCGATAACGAAGTCATCTGGATTTATCCGAACGGAAACCGGCAGCTTGCTGTGAAGGTTTCGGCGGATGCGCTCGACACCATGGCGAAATGGCTGGACGGGATCAAGAAGGAGACCTCCGGCCACGCGATCGACAAGGTGGTGCATGCCAAACCGGCCGCGGCGGTCGACGGCTGCTGGACGGCGGATGGCACGCGCATCGACGAACCGGCAGTATTCGGGCAGCCGGGCAAATGCAACGACCTCTATCCGATTCACTCGACGCCTCGCATCGTCGCGGGAACGCCGCTCGCCGACGACGTCATGAAGTGCCAGCTCAAGCCTGTCAGCGCGAAGGATTATAAGGTCGCGGTCACGGCGCCGGAACTCGACGAATTGCGCCAGATTTTCCCGACCGGGGTATGCGATTACTCGAAACCGGGCGTGATGCAGCAGCCGTTGCGCGGGACCTATCAGGTGCTTCCAGTTCGGGAGGCCGTTTCGGCGCGCTCGACCGGTGGCGGCGCCAGGTAAACACAGCCGATGCGCCCAGCGGGAGGCCCGGAGCGAGCCGAGAATCCACTAACTGTCGGCCATTCAATCGCTTAGAGACTGGATGGCCGTGCTCAGAGCGCCCAGCGGAAGAAGCCCAGGTGGAGAAGCCCCAAGCTGACGCATGAGGCTGGCGCCGGGCGGATTGTCAGGATTTGTTACGATCCCAACATCCCCATTGACACCGGCGAATAACGCCTCTAGACTTCAGTTAGGAGGAGTTAACTCCATGGTTAGCCCTACGTGTAGGGTCGCGCTGTATGCGGGAGCCCTTGCGCTCGCCACATCCGCTTTTGCAGCCGATGCGGTTACCAACAATACCAAACCGGTGACGTTCACAAAGGACATCGCCCCGATTTTTCAGGAAAAATGCGAGACTTGCCATCGGCCCAACACCAGCGCGCCGATGTCCCTCAGGACCTACGCCGAAGTGCGTCCCTGGGCCAAGGACATCCGGCAGCGCGTGATCACGCGCAACATGCCGCCCTGGCACCTCGATAAGACCGTAGGCATCCAGCATTTCGCGAATGACCGTTCACTGAACGACGACCAGATCGCGACCATCGTCCGCTGGGTGGACGCCGGCGTGCCGATGGGCGACGCGAAAGATTTGCCGAAGCCGCTCGTCTGGAACGACGACAATGGCTGGGCGCTGGCGAAGCAGTTCGGGGAACCGGAAGTGGTCCTCAAGTCGGACGACTACACCATGCCGGCTCACGGACAGGACGTGTGGTTCAAGCCTCTGACCAACGTGCCGATCACGGAAGCGCGATGGGTTCGCGCCGTCGAGATGCGTCCCGGAACCATCGCGGGCCGCAAGATCATGCACCATGTGCTCGCGCGCCTGATGCAGGATGAGAGCGGCTATCGGGCTGCCAATCCAGATGCCGGCAACGGAGCCGGTGGTGGCGCCGGCGGAGCCGGACTGCTGATGGAATGGGCGGTCGGGAAGAATTACGATATCTATCGCCCCAACACCGGCAAGCTGCTTCTCCCCGGGTCCAGGATCTCGTGGGAACTGCACATCCATGCGGTCGGCGAACAGATTCGCGATCATGCGGAGTTGGCCGTGTACCTCTATCCCAAGGGCGAGGTGCCCAAGTATCGCACTTACCTGACGTTGTTCGGGGCCACCGGCAATTCCGGCAGCCGCCTCGATCTGCCGCCCAACACGGTGACCGAAACGCAGGCTTTCCACGTGCTGAACCGGCCCGCGCGCCTGGAGAATTTCCAGCCGCATATGCACCTTCGCGGCAAGGCCATGGCGATGGAAGCGATCCTTCCGGACGGCACCATCCAGATGCTCAGCTTCGTCAACAATTTCAACTTCAACTGGATGAACAATTACATCTACACGGATGACGCCGCACCGGTGCTGCCGAAAGGCACCATCCTCCACGTGACTGCGTGGCACGATAATACGACTGCGAATCCCAACAATCCGGACGCGGACCAGTGGGTCGGGTATGGCGATCGCACCGTGGACGAAATGGCGCACGCGTGGGTGAACGTCACTTACATCAGCGATGAAGATTACTCCGAGTGGGCCTCCAAGCATCCGAGGTCGCGCGGGGCGAACCCGAGAGCCACGGCGAATAACAATCCGTAAACAATTTACGAAACGGTTTACAGCCTGCAACACCTGTTCTGAACGCAGCGAGCCGTCTTTCACGCGGGTCTTAGGAGTGATCGAAACCAGCGGGAATGACGGCTCGTTGTTTTTGTCTTCGGCTATTCCCTAGTGTGGTGCGTCTCACGGATTGAGCAGTATGTGGGGGTGGACGCCCTCGTCCGCGCGACGGACCCTGGTCCGGCTCTCGGGTTGCACCCAAAGGCCGACGAGGGCGTCGGCCGCAAATCTCGTTAGTGAGAACATCTAGGGGGTCCGCCCCACCTCTCGTTTCGATGGGCTGATGCCGCGAGCGCTCGACGCCTCGCTTCCGCTCAATGCGCACGGTGGGGGCTATTGCGGAGGCAGGCGCCGCAGGTAAGCCTCCCAAAGCTTCAGAGTTTCAGCTTGCGAGCGCCGAAGATCGGCCATTTCCCGCTGAAGACCGGCCATTTCCACCTGATGCTTTTCCGCAACCTTGATCAGATTTTCTATTTGATCGTCATGCTCCACGACCGAAGCGGCGAGGGATTCGACAATCCCCGTGAGGCGATCGAGTCGCTCGTCAGTAGTCACTTTAAGCTCCTGCCGCTGGTTACGGCTTAATCTAAATGAATACCAGTTTGCTGTGATTATGGCAAGGTTGGGCGGCACAGTTTGTTGTCACAGGCCCACAATCCCGTTAAGACCCGATCGCTGCCCTCTGCGGCTGTCTCGATGGCAGGCGCTAGCCCCAAGCTTACGCATGGGGCTCAATGGCAGGCGCCAGCCCCAAGCTTACGCATGGGGCTTAAGCATGGGGCTCGACGCCGTGTGCGCCCAACTTGCTGCCGGTTCGAGTAACGTCGCCCCTGTCTCTACTCGTCAAGTAAAAGTCCGCCCGCAGCGCTGCGGGTCATGAGGATGGCGGCGTCCACTCGCGGGTCGTCAGGATGGCAGCGCATGGCGCTGCCCCACAGGGCTTTGTACAGGTTTGTAACCATAGGTTGACTCCATCGAGCGTAAGACGTAAACTTTTCTAGAAGATCCTTAGGAGAATGGTAAGATGCAGGTGAAGGTGTGGTTAGCCGCAACGTGCGCGGCGATTGTGCTGGCTGGCTCGGTTTGGTTCGAGCAACGTTTGTCGGCGCAACAGGTGGCGCTTCCGCTCGAGCCCTCGCACCAGTCGGGGCAGAGCGTTACCGGCGCGTTTGAAGGCTGGTTTTCGAATCCCGACGGCACGTTCAGCATTCTGGTTGGATACTATAATCGGAATGAGCATCAGATCGTGGATATCCCGGTGGGTCCGGATAACAAGATCGAACCGGGTGGGCCGGATCGCGGACAGCCAACGCATTTCCTCACCGGACGGCAGTGGGGACTGTTCACAGTCGTCGTGCCGAAGGATTTCGGCGATAAGCGGCTGACCTGGACCATTACCGCCAACGGCAAGACCACCAAGATTCCGCTCGATATTGGCTCGCTGTGGGAAGTGTCGCCTTTCATTGAGGCGACCGGCAACACGCCGCCTTACATCGGATTCACCGAGCAAGGTCCGTTCATCAATGGACCCAAGGGCCAGACCACCTCGCTCGCGGCAACGGTGGGAGCTCCGCTCGCGCTAACCGTGTGGGTATCGGACGACGTGAGAACTACCCTTTCAGCGCAGGCCGGTGGAGGTCCACCCCAAGCCGCCCAACTGGCTGCGGCGGCAGCAGCGGCGGCAGCGGACGATTCGATCGGCGCCGGCGGGGCTCCTCCAGCAGGCGCGGCAGGCCGTGGCGCGGGCGGTCGGGGCGCTGGCGGCAGAGGCGGCCGCGGCGGCAGCGATACCGGTGGAGTCAGCGTGACTTGGGGAAAAATGCGCGGTCCCGGCGAGGTAACCTTCGCCAGCGAGAAACCCGCTTTGGAGAAAGCCGAATTCAAGGCGCCCGAAGGCGCCAAGTTTACCGGCAAGGCAACCACGACGGCAACCTTCAGCGAGGCGGGCGATTATCTTCTGAAGCTGACGGCTAACGACAACTCGGGCGAAGGCGGCCGCGGCTTCCAGTGCTGCTGGTCGAACGCGTATGTTAAAGTTTCCGTGAAGGCAGCAGCCGGCGGAGGTCACTGAAAAAGGGGACTGACCACTCTGTCCCGATTCGCAATATGGTGATTTCCGGAAACGGTCGAGTAGTGGACAGAGCGGTCTGTCCCCTTCTTCAGCAGACTGTACCACTTTAATAACCAGGCATCGTTCACAAACGGGTAGCGCAAATTTACAGGTTGGACACGAACAGGTTCACAAAAAGGGAGAAGTAATTATGCTCAGTACGCATAAAGCAAGCGGCAGATTAGGCACGGCTCTGATAGCCGGTCTGGTGTGCATGGCCGTGGCGGCTTCCGGCCAATGGAAGCCGAAGGACACCGAATGGCCGCTGTATACGGCCGATCTGGCGGGCACGAAGTACCGGCCGCTCGATCAGATCAACGCGTCGAACTTCGGCAAGCTGGAAGTCGCGTGGCGCTTCAAGACGGATAACTTCGGCACGCGCCCCGAGTTCAAGCTGGAAGGCACGCCACTGATGGTCAACGGCGTCATCTATGCCACGGCGGGCACGCGGCGAGCCGTAATCGCGCTCGACGCCAAGACCGGCGAGATCATCTGGACCCACAGTCTGCGTGAGGGACAGCGCGCGGCGATCGCACCCCGCCAGCTCTCCGGCCGCGGCGTTTCGTTCTGGAGCGACGGCAAAGGCGACGATCGCATTCTCTACGTCACCACCGGCTACAAGCTGACCTGCCTGAACGCCAAGACCGGAATGATGATCCCGAGCTTCGGCGAGAACGGCCAAGTGGACCTCAAGAAGGGCATGTACACCGGCGTCAACACACCCATCGATCTTGAAACCGGTGAGGCCGGCCTGCATTCGACGCCGACGGTCGTGAACGACACCGTCATCGTCGGGTCGTCCTTTAAGGAAGGCATGACGGTCGTGACCCGCAACAACACCAAGGGTCTGGTCCGCGCCTTCGACGTTCGCACCGGTAAACTGAGCTGGACCTTCCACACCATCCCGAAGAAGGGCGAGTTCGGCTATGACACCTGGGAGAACGGCTCGGCCGATTACAACGGCAACACCGGCGTGTGGACCCAGATCACCGCCGATGCGCAGGCCGGCCTGGTATACCTTCCGGTCGAATCGCCCACTTCGGATTACTACGGCGGCGAGCGTCCCGGCAACAACCTGTACGGCGAGAGCCTGGTCTGCGTCGACCTGAAAACCGGCGTGCGCAAGTGGCATTTCCAGATCGTGCACCATCCGGTGTGGGATTACGATCTGTCGTCAGCGCCGCTGTTAGGGGACGTCGTGGTGAATGGCAGACCGCGTAAAGTGGTCGCCGTGCCCAGCAAAGAGAGCTTCCTGTATGTCTTCGATCGCATCACGGGCGAGCCGATTTGGCCCATCGAAGAGCGGCCCGTGGCGCAGAGCGACGTGCCCGGCGAGAAGAGCTCGCCTACGCAGCCTTTCCCGACCAAGCCGCCCGCTTATGGGCGCAACTTTATCAATCCGCCAGACGATCTGATCGACTTCACGCCGGAGATGCGGGCCGACGCGGTCGACAAACTAAAGCGCTATCGCCTGGAGGGGATGTTCACGCCTCCGGTGATCGGCGATCCCAACGGCAAGTGGCTGGGCGGCCTCAGCCTGGGCAACGCGAGCGGCGGCACCAACTGGCCCGGCGCGAGTTACGATCCGGAACTGCATACGGTGTTCGCGCAGGCGGCGCAGGCGTTCGTGACGCCGATTTCGCTGCGCACTCCACCGGACGGATTCACGGATATCAAATACGTATCGGGATCGAACAGCCAGCCGTTCCGTGAAGCGCAAGGTCCGGGATTCGGCAGCGCGGCGGATGCTCCGCAGCGTGGTGGTGGTGGCGGTGGCGGCGGCGCTGCTGCGGCCCCTGCGGCTGCTGGCGCGGCTCCCGCAACTACCGCTGGCGGTGGAGGCGGAGGACGTGGTCGCGGTGGCCGTGGACGCGGTGCGGCCGCTGCTGACGCTCCCGCAACACCTGCTGCTGGCGCGGCGGCGGGCAGGGGCGGCGCCGGATTCCAAAATCCTCTCCAGGTCGAGGGTCTGCCGATCGTGAAGCCGCCTTACGGCGTGATCTCGGCGGTGAACCTGGATCGCGGAGATATCACCTGGCAGGTGCCTTACGGCGAAACTCCGGATAACATCCGGCAGATATTTTCTACACTTCCGGCGCTGAAGGGCATGACCATTCCCAACACCGGCATGAACGGCAGCGTTGGCTTGGTGGTGACCAAGACGCTGGTGATTTTGGGCGATAGCCAAGTCACCTCGGTGACGCACACGCGCGGCGCAATGCTGCGCGCCTATGACAAAGCGACCGGTAAAGAGGTTGGATCGGTACTGATGCCGGCGCCTCAGAGCGGATCGCCGATGACCTATGAGTGGCAGGGCAAGCAGTACATCGTCGTCGCCGTCAGCGGCGGGGCGTATTCGGGCGAGTACATCGCGTTCGCGCTTCCCAACAGCCAGTAGGGCGAAGCGGGGCCGCTCAACAGACGGCTTCGGATTGTTTGAGTAAAGCGACGGGCCGGGGCATCCCCGGCCCGTTTGTTTTAAGATCGGACGTATATATGAAGAACTGTCGACTGCTGGTTTCGATCGGACTTTTCTTTGTAGCGGCTGCCGTGGCCCAAACCACCGGGCTTTCGGGCGCACAGGCCGATCCTGCCGTTGTGCGTGTTCAACCTACGAACGTGGGCCCTCGCACACCGGACGGGCGCCCGGATTTTCAGGGAATCTGGAACAACGGCACGTTGACGCCCATGGAACGTGGGATTGCGTTCCCGCTCGTCGTGGGGCTGATCTCGCTGCCACCAGTTACGACCCTAACGATTGCGGACAGCGAGGTAGCGGCATATGAGCAGCGCCTGCGAACAATTGTTGATTTCAAGCGCGGAGACGGAAGCGAGAGGGACCTCAGCGGCGACCTGAACCCTGAGTTCCTCCAGTTCGCAGCAGGGTTGGCAAGAGTGAACGGATCGAAGCGAACTTCGCTGATCGTCGATCCAGCCGACGGGAGGATTCCCTATATCCTCACCGGGGAAGAGCGGAAAAAGTCGCGCGCGCCCGAACGTTTCGACAGCGTGAAGGATCGACCCCTCAGCGAACGATGCCTTCCCAACCTCGGCACTCCGATTTTGGCGTTTCCTTTTGATAGTTTCTACCAGATGGTGCAAACGCCGGACTCCGTAATGATTCTGGCCGAGGGTAATCATCAGGCCCGTGTTATACGGATAGGGGGGCAACATGTGAGCCCCGGAGTTCGTCAGTGGCTGGGCGACTCTATCGGCCGCTGGGAAGGCGATACGCTTGTCGTCGACACGTCCAATTTCAACGCGCAAACGAAATTCCATGGCGCATCGGCGAATCTCCACGTGGTGGAGCGTCTCAAGCAAATCGACGGTAACACGTTCCTCTACCGGGCAACGGTCGAGGACCCGTCTGTGTTTTCCCAACCGTGGGTGTTCGAATATCCGTTTGCACGTACGCTGGGACCCCTCTATGAGGACGCCTGCCACGAAGGCAACTACGCTCTTCCCGGCATTCTCAAGGGAGCCCGCAGAGCTGAAGCCGACAGCGCGAAGCAGTAGCAGCGCGTCGCGGGGGCCGGGACATCCCCGGGCCGTTTGTTTTAAAATCCTACTCATATGAAGAATTACCGATTGTTCGCGGCGATCGGATTTTTCTTTGTAGCGGCCGCCGTGGCCCAAACCACCGGGCTTATAAGCGCACAGGCCGATCCTGCCGTTGTGCGCGTTCAACCTACGAGCGCACAGGCCGATCCTGCCGTTGTGCGCGTTCAACCTACGAGCGCACAGGCCGATCCTGCGGTGGTGCGCGATCAACCTACTAGCGCGGACTCTCGCACACCGGAGGGGCGCCCGGATTTTCAGGGAATCTGGGACAACGGCACGTTGACTCCCCTCGAACGGGGGATTTCGCGCCAAATCGTCGGGGGACTGATCTCGCTGCCACCAGTTACGACCCTGACGATTGCGGACAGCGAGGCAACGGCATATGAGCAGCGCCTGCGAACAAGGGATGATTTCAAGCGCGGCGACGGAAGTGAGGGGGATCTCAGCGGCGAACTGAACCCCGCGTTTCTCGAGTTCGCAGCAGAGTTGGCACGAGTGAACGGATCGAAGCGAACTTCGCTGATCGTCGATCCAGCCGACGGGAGGATTCCATACATCGCCAGCGAGGAAGAGCGGAAAACATCGCGCGCGCCCGAACGTTTCGACAGCGTGAAGGATCGGCCCCCCGGCGAACGATGCCTTTCTAACGCCGGCGCCCCGATTCCGGCGTTTCCGTTTGTTGATTTCTACCAGATCGTGCAAACGCCGGACTCCCTGATGATTCTGGCCGAGGATTTTCATCAGGTCCGTATTATACGGATAGGAGGCCAGCATATGAGCCCAGGAGTCCGCCAGTGGATGGGCGACTCTATTGGTCACTGGGAAGGCGATACGCTGATGGTCGACACGACCAATTTCAACGCCCAGCCGAAATTCTATGGTGGATCCGAGAAGGTCCGCGTGGTGGAACGTTTCAAACCCATCGACGGCGACACGTTTCTCTACCGTGCAGCGGTGGAGGACCCGTCGGTGTTTTCCCAACCGTGGGTGATCGAATATCCGTTTCGGCGCGCGTCCGGACCCATCTATGAGGACGCCTGCCACGAAGGGAACTACGCGCTTCCCGGCATTCTCAAGGGAGCCCGAAAATCGGAAGCCGATAGCGCGAAGCAGTAACGGTGGCGAAGTTCCCGCGTCCCGCGATGCCCGACGGGACCATGAGCGTCGATTACAGGTGGCGGAGAGGGTGGGATTCGAACCCACGTTAGAGTTTCCCCTAAACACGCTTTCCAAGCGTGCGCCTTCAGCCACTCGGCCACCTCTCCATCATCGACGGGCACAACGCTTCGTTGTGCGCTCGTTGCGGGCTTGCAGTCCCAGTTTAGCGCAAGCGAAAACGTTGGCCTAGCGCAGGCGGAACAGATAATCGCGAATTTTGAAGTACCACTCGGGATTCGCAGCCGGAGGCGGCGCCTCGCAGATCGCCTTCATGCGGGACACCCCAGCCTCGGAAAACTGCCGCGACAGCGCGGTGTCCTGCCGCTGGTTGCGAAGCTGCATCCCGCTAATCGTCGACTCTCCGGACGGCTTTGCGTCCGGCGCGCATAGCGGGATCTCATTGATGCTGCCGCTGCCCTGAACGGCCGCATCCATCACTCGAACCTCCATCGGGTAAATGATCCAAGCCCCCTTCAAATTCGCCGTGGTAAGTTGTGGCTCGATCTTGATCCGCCGCACGGGCGCATCGCGATCGGCCCATAGGTCCATCCAGAACACCTGTGTTGAACTGCCTTCATACGGCAGCTCGACCGGTTCCAGCTTTTCGCCCGATTCGCGATACACGGTCACACGCACAGCACCCTCCGGATTCTCGCCGATGTGCAATTGATAAGGTGTTCCCTGCTCGACCTGCATGACGATCTGAAAGGAAGTGAATCCGTTCCGGACAATGGCGGGCGAAAGAATTTCGCGGGGCTCGGCGGGCGCGGTGACTTCGCCCTTCAAGTTGATCTCGGCGAACTCGGAGTAGACGCGAAGCGATTGCGCGATCAGAGGGGTCGACAACAGCAGCAGAACGAATCGCATGGCCGAAAAATCACGCGCGCCCTGACGGGCGCGCCTCAAAATAAGACAAGCGCTCCATACTGTCGCGCCTCTTAACCGCTCCCTTTGGTCGCGGCTCGTGAAAACTGGTCGCGGCTCGTGAAAACCTGTCGCGGCTCGTAGCGCCTATTCTAAACGATAGTTGGGAGCTTCCTTGGTGATGATGACGTCGTGCACGTGGCTCTCGCGCAACCCGGCCGAGGTCACGCGCAAAAACTTCGCTCGGTCGCGCAACTCATCGATGGTCGCGCATCCGCAGTAGCCCATGCCTGCGCGAAGTCCACCTACAAGCTGATACACCAGATCGGCCAACATTCCTTTATAAGGCACGCGGCCTTCGATGCCCTCCGGCACCAGCTTGCCGGTGGCATCCTGCGCGTAGCGATCCGAGCCGGCGGTCATCGCGCCCATGGATCCCATGCCACGATAGCTCTTGAAAGTGCGGCCCTGGTAGAGAATGGTTTCGCCGGGACT
>Ga0182024_10000589_pt1 | contig 94542 bp, 79 predicted proteins | sample P32metaG_FD_120480 | JGI IMG/M metagenome (GOLD analysis project Ga0182024, IMG submission 120480) | Permafrost microbial communities from Stordalen Mire, Sweden - P3-2 metaG (Illumina Assembly) | ecosystem: Environmental > Terrestrial > Soil > Wetlands > Permafrost | place: Sweden: Stordalen... | reverse complement strand
TCAGCACAGCCTGAGAAGTAAGACAGAACCGGGGGGCGAAGGAGCGAGCGTTATAGAAAATCAAATCCAATCCACCGAAATGCCTTTGAATCATCCTTGCTCGTCCATTTTTCAACAGACTCAGTTGTTTGTGCGTATCCCTGCACTGAAGGTTTGAGAAAGCAAAATCCGCTAATTGTCGCGACGTCGGACTGGCAGGAAGTTTATGGACGAGAGGCCAACACACGCGCACTCGCCCCGTTGCGCATCCAGGAAACTCGTCCGTGCTACTTCTTCGTCCACTGCTGCGCCTTCTCGGGCTTTCCCCAAGCTTCGTACATCTTCACCACCCGTTCACGGTCCATTTGCGCTTGGTATTGGTCCGGCGCGGCGATCCGGTCCTTGCGTGCCTCTATTCCCTGATACCCCTCCGTCAGCAATGGTTCTGACTCGGCAAACTTCTTCTCCCCAGCCAGGCTTGCGCCCAACAGCATTTCCGCCCGATATCGCTCCAAATCATCAGGCACTGTTTCCTGGCTAGCCTCCAGCGCTTCGCGTTCCAGCGCTTCGGCTTGCGCGAATTTGCCTTCCTGCACGTAGGCGAACGCCAGATCATTCATCGAAAAAATCGTGTCCGGGTGCCGGGAGCCCAGCGTATGGCGGCGCCCCGCAAGGACCTGAACGCCATACGTCTCCGCCTGTGCGAATTTCCCCTCTTCCAGATACATGGTCACGAAGGTGGAAAGAATGCCCACCGTCTCAGGGTGTTCTGCTCCCAGCACGCGCTTGCTCGAATCGTACGTCTGGTTGAATAGCGCCTCCGCCTGCGCATACTTCCTCTCCGCGGCGTAAACGCTGGCGAGATCGCTCATCGACGCGAGTGTATCGGGATGCTCGGCGCCCAGCACGCGCTTGCGAATTTCCACGTTCTTGCTGAATAGCGCCTCCGCCTGCTGGTATTTTCCTTCCAGATCGTAAATTCCAGCTAGATTTCCCATCGATGCGAGCGTATCGGGATGCTCCGCGCCAAGTATTTTGCGCCGCGTTTCGTAGGCCTCGCTCTGAAGCACTTCTGCTTCCGGATATTTTCCTTGCTCGGTGTAAAGGTTCGCCAGATTGTTCAGGTTGAAAAGCAGCGCTGGATCATCCGGGCCAAGCAGACGCCGCTGGATTCCGATGTCCTGCTTGTACAATTCTTCCGCCTGGGCATATTTGCCCTCCGCGTTGTACGCCATTGCCAGGTTGCCCATCACTTTCAGTGTGTCCGGATGCTCGGCGCCCAGCGTACGCCGACGGTTCTCAAGCGTCTCGGCATACATCGCCTCCGACTGCATATACTTGCCTTCGTGCAAATACACGGAAGCCAGGCCATTCATCGAATACAGGGTATCGGGATTCGGCGTCCCCAGGGCGCGCCGCTGGACCTCAAGCGCCTGCTTGAAATCCGCTTCCGCCGCGGCATACTTCGCCTCCAAGTATGAAATTCCGCCCAGCCGGCTGCGGGTTTTAGCCGTCTTCACATTGTCAGCGCCCAGCACCTGTGTTTGCAGTTCGAGAGCGCGCTCGAGCTGTGTCTGCGCCTCCGGATAGATTCCCAGGTCCAGATACGATTGCCCGATCGTGTCTCGAATCGCCCCTTCCACTGCAGGCTGTCGGGTGAATTCCTGGCCGATGCGGGCCGCGGCGCGATCAAGCGCGGTCCGCACCTTCAAGTCAGGATCCGGCCTCGCGCGGGTTGCGGCTTGCCCCACGGCAGTCGCCTGAGTCAACAAATCGTTTTGCAGAAAATCGTTCACCGCCTGCGCGATGGCCGATTGCTGCAGCGCAATTCTCTGCGCCCTCCTTGCCTGCACTGCTTCCCAGGACGTCGCTACGATTCCAATCACTAGCGCCAGAAACACCGCGGCCACGCCCACCACCAGAGCCTTCTGCCGCCGCGCGAATTTCTTCAGCTGGTAGATCGTGCTTGCCGGTTTTGCCGCGATCGGCTGATCATCCAGATACCTTCGGATATCCGCAGCGAGCTCCGCCGCCGAGGAGTACCGCCTCGCTTTGTCTTTTTCCAGCGCCTTGGCTACGATCGTCTCGATGTCGGCACGGTACGCCCGGTTGATCGTGCTCAAGGGTGCGGGATCCGTGTCCTGGATTGTCCGCACCGCTTCGTGCAGCTGTGGATTCAGCTTGTAGGGCAATCTGCCCGCCAGCAACTCGTAGAGAATCACGCCCAACGCGTAGACGTCGCTTCGCGTGTCCAGCGCCAGCGGATCCGCGAGCACCTGCTCCGGACTCATATACGCGAGCGTGCCGACGATTTCTCCCACCCCCGTCTGCTGAGTCGCTTGGGCATCGGAATCCATGGCGCGTGCCACGCCGAAATCCAGAATCTTCGGCTGGCCGGTCTCGTCCACCAGAATGTTGCTCGGCTTCAAGTCGCGGTGAATGATTCCGCGCTGGTGCGCGTGCTCCACCGCTTCGCACACCCGAATCATCAGTTGCAGCCGCTGCCGCGTGTTCAGGTGCTGCGCATCCGCGTATTGGCAAAGCGGCTTGCCCTGAATCAGCTCCATCGCGAAGAAGGGTTGTGGACCGAAGCCCGTATCCGCGCTTCCAGCTTCGTAAATCTGCGCGATACCCGGGTGGTGCAGCCGCCCCAGCGACTGCGATTCGATCTCAAATCGCCGTAGCAACTCCGGCTTCGCCCACCCCGCTTTGATCACCTTCAATGCCACGCGCCGCCGCGGCTGCTCCTGCTCCGCTTCGTACACCGCGCCCATCCCGCCCTGCCCCAGCAAACGCAGAATCCGGTAGCGCCCGATAGATGCCGGCGCGCCGCGCACGGCCGCGTCGGGAGAAGCCATGGTGGGCGTGGCCTGGTTTCGGTCATCTTGGCTTTGTGGTTTTTCGGTGGACTTTCCTGAATTTATGTCGTCAGACATGGACCTCGCCTCAGGTACAACTCAAAGTCTGCGCGTTTGGCCGGGTCTGTGAGGGCATCGATGAATGCCGCCACACTCAGTTTAGTGGGCTTGGTTTTATTCTCCGCCATTCCTGCAGCCTCCTGCTTGGCGAGGCTAGCATGGATTGAAGAAAGGCAACAGCGGTCGTGTGTGGAATGAACTCGGGTACGATCAAGTCCACGATGCTTTGGTCTCCGAGCAACAGCTCGTAACATCTTTAGCGTCTAAATTTAAGCTGGAACAGCCTGTTCTCGAATACGATCTCGCAACCAGCTCCCACGAAGAGGTCCAAGTCAGTTGAGTTTGGAGCGGGCGATGGGAATCGAACCCACGTCTAAAGCTTGGGAAGCTCTCATTCTACCATTGAACTACGCCCGCTCTTTGGCAACCTTAGCATAGGCTGCTGTCACCGAACAATGCCGCTGCCTCCCGCTGCGCACAAAACGCGAACGCCAGCGAATCCTCAACGAAGAAAATTCAACATGATTCTGGGAGGCAAGACTAGGTGTGGTGGGAGGCGCTGGCTGAGCCGGCGGCAGCGGCGGCGCTGGAATCGGCGTGGGATACAGCCGCGGCGTCTGAATTGCCAACTGCGGCAACCTCGGCGCCAAAACTTTCGGCCGTTTGCCCGGGCTTTGCGCCTTCCGCGGCAACGGTGTCTGTCGCGCGGGCCGGCGCCGTGCGCGCAGTGGACCCGGCAGCATTGGTTGCGCGGCGCTCGCGATGTTGGTGCGACGCGCCGATAAACGCGGCGAACAGAGGATGCGGTTCCATCGGCTTCGATTTGAATTCCGGGTGGAACTGGCAGCCTAGGAACCAAGGGTGGTCCGGCGCTTCCACAATTTCAACGTAAGTGCCGTCGGGAGTTTTGCCCGTGATGCGGAAGCCCGCGGCGATGAGCGTTTTTTCGTAGTCGCGATTGAATTCGTAGCGGTGCCGGTGGCGCTCGTTGATCTCGAGTGTGCCGTACGCCCGGTGTGCAAAGGAGCCGGGCTGCAGCACGCACGGCCAGGAGCCCAGGCGCATCGTGCCGCCCATTTCATCCACGCCGAGCAGTTCGCGCAGCTTGTAGATCACGCGGTTCGGCGCGGTGGGATCGAATTCGGTGCTGTCCGCGTTTTTGATGCCGCTGACGTTGCGCGCGTATTCGATGGTCGCGCACTGCATCCCCAGGCAAATCCCAAAGAATGGGACCTTGTGCTCGCGGGCATACTCGATAGCATAGACCATCCCCTGAATGCCGCGCTTGCCGAACCCGCCCGGAACGAGAATGCCATCCACGTGCGCCAAGCGTCGCGCGGTGGTCTGCGGCGAGTCCAAATCCTCCGCCTCAATCCATTCGACCACGGTGCGGACGTTGTGCGCCAAGCCGCCGTAGCCCAGCGCCTCGCGAAGGCTCTTGTAGGCGTCTTCGAGCTGCACATATTTGCCGACGACGCCGATGTGCACTTCGCTCGCGGGATGCCGCATGCGGTCGAGCAGGTCCATCCAGCCTTGCATGTTGCGTGGCGGCGCGTCCATGTGGAGCAGTTGCAGGAGCTGATCGTCCAGTCCCTCGCGCGCGAATTCCGCCGGCACTTGATAGATCGTTTCCACGTCCTGCGCCGAGATGACTCGCGCCTCCGCCATGTTGCAGAAGAGCGCGATCTTGCGCTTCAGCTCCGGCGAAAGCCAGCGGTCGCTGCGGCAAAGCAAAATGTCCGGCTGCACGCCGATGCTCAGCATTTCCTTTACGCTGTGCTGCGTGGGCTTCGTTTCCAGCCCGCCGGCGGTGGGAATAAACGGCACGAGCGTCACGTGCACGAAAACAGTGTTTTCCGCGCCGAGTTCCAACCGCATCTGGCGGATCGCTTCGAGAAACGGAAGCGATTCGATGTCGCCAACCGTGCCGCCGATTTCGACGATCACTACGTCCACGCCATCGGCCACTTTGCGGAAGGCGGCCTTGATTTCGTCGGTGACGTGCGGAATCACCTGCACGGTCTTGCCGAGATAATCGCCGCGCCGCTCCTTGGAGATGATGGACTCGTAGATGCGGCCGGTGGTCCAGTTATTGTCGCGGGTCAGCTTGGCGGAAGTGAATCGCTCGTAGTGTCCCAAATCGAGATCGGTTTCGGCGCCGTCATCGGTGACATAAACCTCGCCGTGCTGATAGGGCGACATCGTGCCGGGATCAACGTTGAGGTACGGATCGCATTTCTGGAGGGTGACTGTGAGGCCGCGGCTTTCGAGGAGCCGTCCGATAGAAGCTGCCGCGACGCCTTTTCCCAGAGAAGAAACCACTCCGCCGGTAACAAAAACGTATTTCGGGCGGTTATTTGCCGTCGTTGCCAAATTATCTTGGGTGTACCCGGAATCGCCGCGAGGTACGACGTATTATGCGCGAGACCCGCCGCGCTGTCAAATTGCGCCGCGGCGCGGCGCTAAACCTCGGCTCAGCTCTCTGCCGCGGGGTCTTTCTGTTGACCAGTGAGTTACCCTCCCCACCCCCTGTTTTATGTAAATACGGCAGGGATTGGACTTACGAGAGACGATATGCGTAAACCACAGAAAATACCGTAGTTGCGAAAACGCGATTATTCACATTGGGTGCTCGCATGCGGGAAGCAAAGGAGTTAGGGCGGCATATGAGAGCACGACGTGCGTGGAAGGTTTCGAAATGAGGCGGCAGGACACTTTGGGCGCGGATCTCGGTCACGACGGAACAGGGGCCTTTCAGAATAGCTCCTCGCTCTCGAAAGGCCCAGCGGGTTGTGTCCATCCCGGCTACACAGCCTGGTGTGCTACTTGATAAATTTTAAGGCTCGTCACACACTGACCGCGGACCAATTGATCCGCGTGACCCGCTGGTTCGAAGCCCAACCGCGAGTCCCTGGAGGCTAGCCGGTATGCGATTGCAGCAAATTCACGTGTCTGATATACCCCCAGTCGAACAATTCTCGGCGGACCAATTGTCGGACATAGTTGTGCTGGCCGGTCCGAATGGCGTGGGCAAGACCCGCCTCATCGAAGCACTGCTGCAATTCTTCCAGAACCCGGGGCAGTTTGCATGGCAAACGACGCCAACGGGGCGGGCTAGAATCCGCTTGGTCGTCGACGCGACCAGTCAAACGGAAAGGACCGAGTGGACAAAAGGCACGCTCGACACTCAAGTTCCGGCAGACGCCCAACTGCTTGTTCGGACGTTGCAGAAAGCCCGCAGCCGCGCAAACTGGCGGAGTAGCGTGCTGAATTTCGAAAGCGACCGCACGATCCAGCAGGTAAATCCGCTCGCTTTTACGTGGGATTCTCAGGATCCATGGCAGGAAAACATGGGCTGGAACGTTGGCTTGGGTGGACTAAGGGCCAGGTTTCAGGACACGATGCACGGGTTGTTTCGCAAGGTGCGGAGCCGCCGAGACCAAATCACACAGCGCGTTGAGGACCTCATGCGTTCGTCCAAAGCTTCGGGCCAACCGGCGCCATCAGATCTGTTCAATCAGCTGGAGCAGGATTCCCCGCTCCGGTCGCCCCGTTCAAACATGCGTTCAGCCGGCTCTTAGCACCTAAGACCTTAGTAGACCCAGATCCGAGGAACCAGCAATTGTCCTACATGATGGGTGAAGGTAGATTTCCGGTCAGCAGCCTCAGTTCTGGCGAGCGAGAGGTCGTCAATATTGTTTTTGATTTTCTGCTCCGATCTCCGGACGACTGCGTTGTAATTTTCGATGAGCCTGAAATGCATTTGCATCCGGAGTTAAGCTACAAGTTGCTTCAAGCGCTTAAGACGGTTGGCAGCAATAATCAGTTTATATTTTGCACCCATTCGCCGGATATCATCACCGCCTCGCTGGACAACACCGTCTTATTTCTAACACCGCCTAGACAAGACGGTGGGAATCAGGCGATCAAGGTTCGCGAAGACGACGACACCAACCAAGCGCTCAGGTTATTAGGGCAATCGATCGGTATAGTTGCTCTGGGCAAAAAGCTTGTACTGATCGAGGGCAAGGAGTCGAGCCTAGACAAACAGACTTATGGTGCGATCCTGAAAGACCGCTTCCCGAATCTCGTGTTGGTGCCATCCGGCGGGAGGTCTGCAATTGCGTCTTTTGCCCTCTTACACCGGGAGGTGCTTGAGAGAACCATCTGGGGCGTTGAGTTTTTTATGCTGTGCGATCACGACGCGACGCCTGAGGGTGTACCAGCTGGGTCGGATGCGGACACCTAGCGCCTCAGAGTACTGACGAAATATCACTTGGAGAATTATTTTCTGGACGAAGCGATACTCGCGAGCGTTTTTGAGGACTTGGAACCAGAGGGTTCGTGGCTAAGGTCGGCGGACGCTATTCGCGGGACTCTGAAAGCCGTGGCGAAAGATTTCGTCGCGTACGCCGCCGCACTGACAACATCGGCACACTTCCGCGAACGCGTGGGAAGCCTCAGTATCATGCCGAAAGATTGTGTTGGTAAAACGACCGATCAGCTCGTTCAAATGTTAACCGCCAAGCTGGAGACCGAAAGGCGCCGTGTTCAAGCGGCCCTGTCTGTTGCCGACGTCGAAAAGCATGCGAGGGAGGTTGCAACCAGGATCGGAGCAAGTCTCGACGGCGACACGGAGGAATGGAAACAACTAGAAGCCATCTCATAAATGCCTCAAGAGGATGACGAGGCAGCCGAGCTGGAGCATGGCGAGGAAGTTGGCTTCGTGATATTCCCAGCGGCTGACGAGTCGGCGGAAGTTGTGGAGCCAAGCGAAGAGGCGCTCGATTTTCCAGCGGCGGCAATAGCGACGCAGTTCGCGGCCGTCCTGGGTGCTCTTGCGGCGGCGATTATACTTGTGGGGTGCGATGAGCCGGATGCGATATTTTTGCCGGAGGCGCTGGTCCAGCGGATCGCTGTCGTAGGCCCGGTCGCCGATCATTCGTTTTGGTTTGGCTCGCGTAAAGCGCTGCTCGACAGTGGCTTCGACAAGTTTCGTTTCATGCGGCGAAGCGCTGGCGATGCCGCAGGCGACAGGAAGACCATGGCGGTCTGCGATCGCCATGATTTTACTGCCTTTTCCGCGGCGAGTCGGGCCGACAGCAGCGCCCCTTTTTTCGCCGAGCTGAAGCTAGCGTCGATGAAGGTCTCCGACAGATCGAGTTTACCGCGGGCTCGCAGGTCTTCGGCCAGCGCGTGCAACAGCCGAGTCAGCGTGCCGTCGCGCTGCCACTGCTGAAAACGGCGATGGCAGGTTTGATAGGGCGGATAGCGGTCGGGCAGATCGTGCCAAGGGGCACCGGTGCGCAAGACCCAGAGAATTCCGTTCAGCACGGCTCGCGCATCGCGCCAAGGCCGACCTCGACCGTTGGAGCGTCGTTCCGGAGCAAGCAGTGGCTTGAGTTTCTCCCACTGCGGATCGGTCAGGTCCATCCTCCCGATTTATGCTAGTTTGCATAACTCGCAAGCTCCGAACCACTTGAATGTGTTTATGAGATAACTTCTAGTACCGGGCAAGCAAATTCTCAGCGTATTCTCCGGCAAGGCCAATTTCGATATCGGACGACTCAAGACGAAGTACATCAAGTGTGCAGAAAAGGCAGCAGTAAGCCCTTTCCTGGAAATTAGTCGTATCTTTCAAGCCTTCGATGAACTCCTGCCGCAAGCTGGCGCGCGAGTACGGTAACGGATGCCGGTGACCTCGCCTATTCTGGATTGCCTAGCGGATCGGGAATGGAAAAATGGGCCGATCGAGTTGGTTAGGGCCGCGATGGCGCTCGCGCAAAGATTCTTGGCAGTGGGCCGGCAAGAAAGAGCCCGGCGTTCAGAATCACAAGATTGTTTTGGTGTGTGCTGTCTGGGAGTGAGGCGTGGAAGCGGTGAGCGGGGATCACTTTTGGCTGTTTGCCAGAACAACCAATGCAGCGAACGCCGCCGTTTTCTGATCTGTGGTCCAGGGCGGTCCGAGAGAGCGGCCAAGAGTGGAAATTTGCCGGCCGATCCGGGCCGCTGCTTTGCCGAACGTTGTGTGGACACATTCGTTGAGGTCGCGCTCTCGAAGCCCGGTGACAGAAAGGTCCAGACCCTCGCATGCTTTCGAAATCGCTTCGCGAAAGAATTCGCCTTCCGCGGTATGAATCAGCGCGTGTGAGGCGAAGATTTTTGCAAGAGGCGGCAGCGGGCGGCCTGAAGCCAGCAGGACCGCAGCACCCACCACGCGATATTGGCGATCCCGCAGTTGGTTTAGGACTTCCCGGACCGACTCCAAGGCTAGGCGTTTTGAAACGGCAAAACAGTTTCCAAGAAACTTCTCCGCCTCTGGAAGTTCGAGATTCTTCGCAAAGTGATAGGGCTGGTTCGCTCCGGGACTTCCGGGGCTAGTAAGGGCGACGCGGCGGCGTTCGATGACCTCGACCGTGCCGGCGCCGCTTGAGACGGCCACAAGCGCTCCCCAACCGGAGTGCATTCGAAGGCCGATGGCTGCGCGCTTCATGTCCATTTATATCGTTAAAAAGCGAACGGTGAGCGCTACGGCCGCGAGCACCAGCATGAAGACGGCCGGCCCAATGCCTTTGGCGTCACCGACGCGAAGATGCGAGACGACGGCCCCCACGAAGTAGACCACCAGACCGATGGCCGCCGCAATTCCGAGCGCCGGCCACCAGATCCCCGCCACCAGCCCGAGCGCTCCGGCAAATTCACAGACGGCCAGCAGCGGAATGTAGTTCAAGGGGACGCCGACTGTCTCATGAAGCACCTTCATCTGACGCGGATCGCGCTGAATCTTCCCGAAGCCGGAGAACGACACCAGCAGCGCGAAAATCCCCGTCGCTGCCAGGTATGCAATATGCATCCTGGCCATCTCCTGTTGAGCTACTGACGGATGCGCGCAAGAACACGCGAAGCGTCAGATACTGGGTGTGAAACGATGGCCGCAAGGTCTGCCATCAATGAAGGTTGGCCTCGCAGGTAGGAATGATGCCGTGCGAGTCCTAAAGGGCACAACCCGATTCAACCCGAATCATTCATTTCCTACGACAAACATGTGCCCGTCGTTTTGAGTGTACAACTTTCCGTCAGGGCCGATGGCTAAGGGAGTGTAGGCAGCTCCAATCGCGGACTTCAGGAAAAGTGAACTCGTGGGCTGAGTGAATATTCCAGTATGGCCCTGTGGAATGACGTAGACACTGCCATCTTCACTGGTGGCGTAGACGGAGCCATTCACGTCCACCGCGGGCGCGTTGATGCACCATTCGTAACCATCGGGAAGACCGGCGTTGGTATTCTGAAACTGCCATTGGATTTGGAGATTCGGATCGAGTTGCGTGATGTAGTAGGGTCCCTTCGTGATGTAGTTATTGTCCTTGATGATCACGGAATAGGTCCCGTTATTCGGATAGACCGCGGGGGTGACGTCCCATCCAAAACTGTATGTTGCGGCCAGGTTGCCCAGCGAATTTAGTTTGAGCAAATCACCGCGGTAGGTGCCGTCATTTGAGAGCACACCGAAAAGGACCGCGCCATCCGGCAGGACTGTTGGAGAAGCGGAGGCCTCGTCGGTGATATAGAGGGTCACTGAGGGATTGATGCATGGCGCGAGGCCGCAAACAGGAAAACTCTGCAGTGATGACGCCCATTGCGGCGTCAAATCCGAGTTCACGGCAACCACATACGCCTGTGCCTGATTAAAGTGGGCCACGCTGGCCACATAGATGGCGCCGTTCGGCGCGACAGCGGGCGCGATATTGATCCCCGGCCTCTGCGATCCGCACAATTCATGGGCGTTTCTCGAGAATCCCGAGGGACAAGCGGTTGAACTGGCCGCAGGAGCATTGGGCACAAGAGACGCGTAAGTGACCATACTCGAGGAGTCGTTCGACCCAACCTTTACGAGCCACGCGCCCAGGATGTCATTCACCGCCCAGGGGTCGCCATTGCTGGGGTCCGCCAATTCGACGACGCTGTAATAAATGTTTCCCTGCGTATCGGCGGTCAAAGGTCCGGCAACATAGGTATCCTTCACATTGATCGTGATGCCGCTGAAAGGGTTGATTTGTGAAACGGCGGCGCCGCTCACTTTTTCTACTTTCCAGAGGGTTCCCCCCGCACCGGGAACATAGACGTATCCGTTGGCTTCCGCGGGATGAAACACGGGTTCCCAGCCATCGAGAGCTGCGCCGTTTGGTTCAGGCTTCCAGTCGCTTTGAAAAGCCCAGATCATCACCAGTTGATTGTTTATCCAGGAAAAGCGCGCCTCATTCCAAATCATGGTGTTCCACGCGCTAGGACCGCAGGCCGATCCGCTCGTCCAAGCGCCGAGAGGGCTGCAGGCATCATACGTGCCAGTTTTCGTAACCATATAAACGTCATTGCCATCCACAAGGGGCGCTTGGTAGTGAACGAGGAGGTCGCCGCTCGAATTCTCCGCCTGCTCCTGTGCCACAAATGGGTCGTAGATGATATCGGCCAGCTTTTGAGTCGCGCTCTGTCCCGCGACACTGACCATTCCCGCGTGCTGAGAATTATTTCCCCACTGTGGCCAGAACGGCGCGTCAGAGGGCAAAGGCGCCAACAAAAAGTTGACGGTTATCGTCGCGGGTGATCCCGACGCCCCCTGCGCGGTCGCGGTGATGTGGCCCGTGGTTACCCTGGGCCCGAGATTCCCTATCGCAACAGAAATCTGCAGAGTCTGTGGCGCGGTGCCGCTTGTGGGAGTGACGGAAAGCCACGGCGAATCGCTGGATGCGGTGAATGTGAGGGTGCCTGTCCCGGTATTGGAGACGCTTACCGGGTCAGGCGAGGGATTAGAGACGCTTCCTTGCGTCGCGGAGAACGAAAGGGCTGTTTCAGAGAGCGAAAGAGAGGGCGTGCCCTGAGGCGTGGAACTTGCTGCGCCGCCGCAGCCAGCGGCAATCATGCTGACGAGTGCAAATGGGATGATTAAGGTAAAACGATTCATTGGCCGCACCACCCGGAAGCGCCTGTCCAGATATGAATTCAAAGGTCTTTGGCGAGCTCTTGCGAGCTCATCTTAGCGAATGATCTATCGGGGTATCAACACGGATTCGGAGCATCGTCCGTTGGACGGCCTTGATCGTTCAGATGTGGCGTGATTCGCTCCCGCCAGTTTTGCTAGGATGTGCCGCATGCCGGAATTTTATGGTCGGGCGATCGAGGCGTTGTGGGGAATTTTTGTGCTGTATTGGCTCGTCTCGATGTTTGGGAACAAGCGGACCGTGTATCGCAGCAATCCCGCTTGGCGCATCGGGATCGCCGTTTTGGTTTATCTCGTGTTTCGGTACACCTATCTGTGGCCGGTGTCGCTCGAAAGCATGCCGGAGAATACAGCGGTTCGCGTGACCGGCTTGATTGTATGCGCGGCGGGACTGGCGATTGCGATCTGGGCGCGGCGCACCCTAGGAACGAACTGGAGCGGCAATCCGACGATCAAGGAAGGACACGAGTTGATCCAGCGCGGTCCTTACAGCGTGGTGCGCCACCCCATTTACAGCGGGTTGCTGCTGATGGCGCTGGGGACGTTTGTCACGGATGGGCGATGGATCTATCTGTGGGTCTTCGGTGTTGCCACGGTCGCGCTGTTCTTCAAGTTGAAGACCGAAGAGTCGTTGATGATGCAGACATTTCCGGCGGAGTATCCCGAATATCAGAAGAGGACGAAGGCGCTGGTCCCGTTTGTGATTTGAGGCGCAGAGAGAAGAGAACAGCAAAATCCCCGCCCTTGAGATTCGTAAGGTGCAGCAACCGCAAGGCAAGACCCAAACCTGAAAAAGCAAACCGATTAAGTTGGTTTGGCCCGCGGTGACGCTGGCACACAGATTCTTCACCGCGGGCCGCAAGCACGGCGGCCCTTCGTTCAGAATGACAAGATGGCTTTGGTGCGTGCGCTCTTGCGAACATCTTGCAACGTGACCGCCATTGCTTGCTCCTTCCCGGCACCGGGCAAGATCCAGTTTTCCAGATCAGACTGAGTGGCGGAGGAGTTTTTCTATGCGGGCGACATCTTCGGGGACGTCTATGCTGACGGAGTCGTGCTCGGTTTCGGCGACGCGGATCTTGAAGCCGTTTTCGAGCCAGCGGAGCTGCTCGAGCTGCTCGACGCGCTCGAGGTCGCCCGGCGGAAGGGTGTTGTACTCGATGAGCGCGGCGCGGCGATAGGCATAGAGGCCGAGATGCTTCAGGTGGCGCGCGTGCGTGGCCGTGCCCTTGTCGCGGACCCAAGGGATCGGCGCACGGGAAAAATAGAGCGCGTTGTCGTCGAAATCGAGGACTACCTTCACGATATTGGGGTCCATGATATCGGCCGGGGTTTTGAGCGCCACGGCGAGCGTGGCGAGTTGGACTTCGGGATCGCTGGAGATGGCCTCGGCGAGCGCGTCCACCGCTTCCGGGGAGACCAGCGGCTCGTCACCCTGGACGTTAAGGAAGATGCCGGCGTCGTGGGAGGCGGCGACTTCGGCGATGCGGTCTGTGCCGGTGGCGTGGTCGGTGCGCGTCATGATGGCTTCCCCGCCAAACTTTTCCACTACGGAGCGAATACGGTCGTCATCGGTGGCGACGACGACCCGGGAGATGTTTTTTGCCTGGCGGACCTGTTCCCACACACGCTGGATCATGGGCTTGCCCGCGATTTCAACGAGCGGCTTGCCGGGAAGGCGTGTGGCCGCGTAACGCGCGGGAATGACGGCCCAGATTTGATCAGAGTTTGCGCTCAATGCAGCACGTCCCGCTTGATGCTACCACGACGGGGTGAGGGCGGCGCAACCGCCGAGGACAGAAGAGGCAAGAAGTGAAGTAAGGAAGCAAGGAGAAGCAAAACCCCAAACCGAGGATCGCTCCACCCTTCACGCCACCCGGATAAACAACGTCCCCCAGGGCACCCATCGCAAACGGCGCGCTGGGTCGCCCAGGCTACAGGTTGTTTCATCTTGGTTCGAATTCCACTACGGAGCGACGCCATCGGAGCAGGGCGGTCATCCAACCTTTGAGTTTGTGCCGTACAGCTATAAGCGGGATGTGGCGCAACGGGGCGCATCCGCAGGAATGCGATTTTCGTACCATTGCAAATTTGCGGGACGTGGTAGAATCGGGCCAGTGGAGTTCCGCCCGAGCAAGGACCGCAGCCGCTGAACGGGAGTGGTGGAGGTAGCGGTGATGAAAAAAGTTATCCAGCTCCGGGTATTGTTTTCGTTGGCACTCGTTTCCGCATTCTGCCTTTTTGTGTTTGTTTCCGCGCACGCGCAGCAACAAGGCCCCGCGAAACCCGCTCCCCGAAAAACAGAAACACCGAAGACCGGCGCGCCGCAGATTCGGATGGACGTCAACATCGTCCTGGTGAATTTGACGGTGACCGATCCTTACAACCGGCTGGTGACTGGGCTCGAGAAGGACAACTTCCGCGTCTTCGAGGACAGCGCGGAGCAGGAAGTGGCCTATTTCTCGAGCGAAGATGTGCCGACCTCGATCGGCGTGGTCTTCGACATGAGCGGCAGCATGTCCGACAAGGCCAGCAAGGCGCGCGAGGCAGCGGTGGAATTTTTCAAGACGGCGAACCCGCAGGACGAATTTTCGCTGATCACCTTCAACGACCGGGCGGAATTGACGAGCAGGTTCACTTCAAGCGTGGAGGACTTGCAGTCGCGGATGATGTTCACCGCGGCGCACGGGCGCACCGCGCTGCTGGATGCAATTTACCTGGGTCTTTCGCAGATGAAGAGCGCACACAACGCGAAACGTGCCTTGCTCATCATATCGGATGGGGGCGATAATCATAGCCGGTACAGTGAAACGGACATCCGCAATTTTGTAAAGGAAGCGGATGTGCAGCTCTACGCGATGGGCATTTTCGACGCGGCCGGGTATCGCCGAACGACGGAAGAAATGCAGGGCCCCTCGCTATTGAACGAGTTGTGCGATTTGACCGGCGGGCGCGTGTTTCCGGTGGATAGTCTGGATGCCCTGCCCGACATCGCGACGAAGATCGGTATGGAGTTGCGCAACCAATATGTCCTGGGATACAGGTCGAGCGATCAAACCAAAGATGGCCGCTGGAGAAAAATCAAAGTCAAGATGCGGCCGCCCCGGGGACTGCCTCCCCTCAATGTCTACGCCCGCACCGGGTACTTCGCGCCTGACCACTAAATGGAAGAGCCTCACGGCACTGACGTCCGCCGTCGTGCTGCTGGCTGTGTTGGGTTTGTGGTCCGGCCGGGCCAACGCCCAGCAGCAAGGAACAAATCCGCAGAAGCCGCCTCCTCCGCCAGAACAACCTCAACAACAAAAGCCGGAACAAAAGGGCGGCTACACGCTACGCAGCGATGTGGACATGGTGGTGCTGCGCGCGACCGTGCTCGACCAGCATGGCGATTTCGTGAACGGGCTGCCGGGCGATGCGTTTCACGTTTACGAAGATAAGGTGGAGCAGAAGCTTTCCATCGCGAAGCAGGAAGACGTGCCGGTGAGCATGGGTCTGGTGATTGACAATAGCGGCAGCATGCGCGACAAACGCGCCAAGGTGAACGCGGCGGCGCTTACGCTGGTGCAATCGAGCAACAAGGATGACGAAGCGTTTGTCGTGAATTTTAACGACGACTTCTACCTCGATACCGAGCACGACTTCACGAACGACGTCAACGAAATGAAGGAAGCGCTCGAGCGGATTGACGCGCGCGGCAGCACGGCCCTCTATGACGCGGTGATCGGCTCGCTGGACCACCTGAAGAAGGCGCACAAGGACAAGAAAGTGCTGCTGGTGGTGACCGACGGCGAGGATAACGAGAGCCGGAAGAAGCTCGAAGACGTGATTCAAGAGGCTGAGCGCTCGGACGCCGTGATTTACACGATTGGCCTGCTCAACGAAGAGAGCAAGAGTTCCGCGAGGAAGGCCAAGAAGGCGCTCCAGGATATGAGCGAGGCGACCGGCGGAGTGGCATTTTTTCCGGAAGAAGTGGGCGACACGCAGGCGATCTGCCAGCAGATCGCACATGATATTCGAAACCAGTACACGCTGGCCTACTACCCGACGAATGCGCGCCGCGACGGCACCTATCGCAGCGTGAGAGTGGAAGTAACGCCGCCGCGCGGGCACGGCAAACTGAACGTGCGCACGCGGACAGGCTATTTCGCCAAATTGTCTTCCTCCGGCGATTGAGTGCTGTAGCCTTGGCTTGGCAGCCCCGTGGCGGGGCCGCTGTGGCCTCCTTCCCTTTTGCTCTATTCAAATTGATCTGCGCCTCGAGTCTTCCGGGCGCTTGATTGACGCTCGCCTGCCGTTGGGATATAACCCCCGCCATCCCTAGCGAACGCCCCCAAATTCTCAACGGGGGAAAACTCCGCCTCTCGACCCGGGCGGAACGAGGAGACCCAAAATGTTCTGCAGCGCGTGTGGTGGCGACGTTCAGTCCAATGACCAGTTCTGCCCGAAGTGCGGGCAGGCTGCGGCCTTTGCTTCTCCTGCAGCCTACGCCGCGCAGCCCGGAGTCAGCGCACCGGGACCGGTGTTCGCGCCCCGCTACGCCGGATTCTGGCTGCGAGTGGTTGCCTACCTGGTGGACGGGCTGATTCTGGGCATTCCGCTTGGAGGTCTCATCCTGATCGTGGTCGCGGCCATGGGCGGCTTCGCGGCGATGCATGGTTCGATCCCGACCGCCGCACCCGATCAGACGGCGATAGTCGCGATGATGGGAGCATTTATCGGTTTCTACTTGCTGGTTCTGTGTTTCTCCGTCGCCGCGATGTGGCTCTATTTTGCGCTGATGGAAAGTTCACCCAGGCAGGCGACCTTGGGAAAAAGCCTGCTGTCCCTGCGCGTAACGGACAAGAATGGGCGGAGGCTGAGCTTCGGGCACGCCACCGGACGCTATTTCGCTAAGATCATCACGGGCCTGGTGCCATTTGGGATTGGGTACATTCTGGCCGGAGTCACGGAGAAAAAGCAGGCGCTACATGATTTTATCGCGGGCACGCTGGTGTTCCGGGACAATTAGGGCTCAGCGCAGAGGCGCAAGGACGGGAGAAGTAGATCCTCGTTGCGCTCGGGATGACAGGTCCGCGATGGGTAGAAGTTTGGCAGATCAAGCTAGGAAGCGGCGATTTGCGCGAGGAAGCTGGTGCCGTGCGGGATCGCGGCGCCGAAGTTTTCCGCGATGGTCTGGCCCATGTCGGCAAGCGTAAGGCGCACTTCCAGGTCGGTTCCCTTTTGGCCAGCCAGGCTGTACGTCAGGATGGGCACGTACTCGCGCGAATGATCCGTGGTGGGCCAGGCCGGGTCGGGATCGCAGCCGTGGTCGGCCGTAATCATCAGCAGGTCCGATCGCTGCATTCTGTTCATGAGGTCGCCCAGCAACGCGTCAAACTCCTCGATCGAGCGCGCGAAACCTTCCACGTCTTTGCGATGGCCGTAGAGCATGTCGAAATCCACGAGGTTGGCGAAGATCAGGCCGCTTGACTGCTTTTCGAGTGTCGCCGCCAGTTTTTCCATGCCGTCAGTGTTGTTTTTCGTGGTGACGTAGTGCTCGACGCCGCGACCGTTGTAAATGTCGTGGATTTTGCCGATGCCGAACACCGGCACTTTGCGTTCGGCCAGTACGTCAAGCAGCATGGGACGCGGCGGCTCGATGGCGTAGTCGTGGCGGCGTTCGGTGCGGCGAAAGTTGCCGGCGTTGGTGCCGGTGAAGGGGCGAGCGATTATGCGTCCCACGCGATGAGGGCCATCGAGCATTTTTCGCGCGATCTCGCACATGCGGTAAAGTTCGGGAACCGGTATGATTTCCTCGTGCGCCGCGATTTGAAAAACGCTGTCACCGGATGTGTAGACAATCGGATATCCGGTGCGCATGTGCTCTGCGCCAAGTTCCTTCAGGATTTCCGTGCCGGAGGCGGGCTTGTTGCCGAGCGTCTTGCGGCCGATGGCTTTTTCGAATTGATCCATTAGATCTTTGGGGAAGCCGTGCTTATAGACGGGAAAGGCTTGGTCGAGCCAGATGCCCGCCATTTCCCAATGGCCGGTGGTTGTGTCTTTGCCGGGTGAGTGCGTGACAGCTTTTCCATAGCAGCCGAGCGGCTCGCCAGAGGGCGGCAGATCCCTCAACGCGGCGATGCTGCCGAGACCGAGTTGCTGAAGCTGCGGCGCTTTGAGCGGACGCGAGGCGGCGATGTGTCCGAGCGTGTTGCGGCCGGTGTCGCCGTAGTCCGCGGCGTCTGGAAGCGCACCGATGCCTACGCTATCCAGCACGATCCAGATCACTCGCGAAAACGGCTTCACGATTTCCTTCGACCTCGCTGATTTACTCTACCATGGCGGCGAACCGCAGTTTGGGTCGGAGCCGAAAGGGCGCGCAGGAAGCAGCGCCCCTACGGGTGAGCCATGCACATCCATCTTTATACAGCCTGCGAAACTATTCGATGATTGAAATGTGGAGCTCGGACGGCATGCTGTCGCGTATGCGAAATGCGCGGACGGGTTTCGCAGCTTCCGGCAAGGGCGACACTATGAAGTAGGCGGCGTCAGGGTAATAGGCGCGTTCAAGATCGGTTCTCGACGGCGAGTTTTCGCCGCGAGGGTGCGAATGGTAGATGCCGGCGAGTTCGAGGCCGGACGCGCGGATTTTGCGGAAGAGTACGAACAATTCCTCCGGCGCAATTTCATAGGCCGTTGCGCTGGCGAGAGCATTCCGAGCTGCAAAAATCCCAGTCACTTCATCGCCGCGACCAACGAGCAAGCCGCAACATTCCTGCAATTGATCCGCGCGCGCTTCCTCCATCATCTTCGAGAGGATCGCGCGCGGTACCTTGATGCTTTCGGGCACGGCACGATTCTAGCCCGCATCGCGGCAGAGTTCATCAGAGCACTCGCAACATAGCCGCCGAAAATAAATCGGGCACGGCTAAAATTCACCGTGCCCGCAAATCAGGATGCGTAGAGATCAGGCCTTTTGGGCCTGGCGGCGTAGAAATGTTGGGACCTCGAGATCGTCAGCCGGCACTTCCTGGACGACTTCAGGCGCCTGAGCGACCCGCGGCTGAGCATGGTGCACGACCGTTGCAGCCGGAACCGGCTCCTGCTTCGCCACCGGCTCGGATTCGGGATCGCGGCCGGCCTTCCAGGTCTTGGGCAGGAATGAGGCTTTTTGCTCGATGGGCTTGCGATTGACTTCGCGGAAGCCCGCGGCGATAACGGTGATCTTCACGGACTCCTTCATCGATTCATCGAGCACCGCGCCGAAAATGATGTTGGCATTTTCATGCGCGGCCTGCTGGATGATGGAAGAGGCCTCGTGAATCTCGTGAAGGGAGAGGCTCGATGAGCCGGACACGTTAATGAGAATGCCCTGCGCGCCCTGGATGGAATTGTCTTCGAGCAGTGGGCTGTTGATGGCGCGGTTGGCGGCGTCCACGGCGCGATTCGCACCCGAAGCAACGGCGGTGCCCATGACGGCGTAGCCCTGGCCCTGCATGATCGCGCGGACGTCGGCGAAGTCGCGGTTGATAATGCCGGGGACGGTGATGATGTCACTGATGCCCTGGACGGCCTGGCGCAAAATGTCGTCGGCGATGCGGAACGCCTCAAAAAAGCTGGTGCCGCGCTCGACCGTATCCATCAGGCGCTCGTTGGGAATCACGATGACGGTATCCACGCAGCCGACCAACTCGGCGAGCGCGTGCTCGGCCTGCAACATGCGGCGCTTACCTTCAAAAGCAAAGGGCTTGGTGACAACGGCAACCGTGAGCGCGCCGAGCTCAGTGGCGAGCGACGCGACGACGGGAGCGGACCCGCTGCCCGTGCCCCCGCCGAGGCCGGACGTGATGAAGATCATGTCCGAGCCTTCGAGCGCCTCGATAATGCGGTCCGTATCCTCGAGCGCCGCCTTGCGGCCAATCTCGGGATTGGCGCCGGCACCCAAGCCCTTGGTGAGCTTCGCGCCGAGCTGGAGCTTGGTGGGAGCCTGGCAGAGTTTGAGCGCCTGCAGGTCGGTATTGGCGGCGATGAATTCGACGCCCTCGACCTTCGCGCGGATCATGCGGTTCACGGCATTGCAGCCGCCACCGCCGACACCAACAACTTTAATTTTCGCGCCCTGCTCGAGCTCTTCGCTAAAAGAAAGGCGGATGCCAGCATCTTTTGGAGTCATATCTCCCCCTCGATCTTTGAGTGCATTCTCGTTGTGTCCAGCACGCCCGGTGGACTGGGCTCCACGCGACATGATCGTTCTATTCATGACCGTTCATCATCATGACCCTTCATCACTGGCCGGCGAACATCGCTTTGAGCTTGCCGACGAACGTGGCCGGCCGCTGCGCACCCTGGCGGCGGGTCTTCGCGCCGTAGAGCAGCAGGCCAACGCTGGCGGCATACTCAGGCTGGGCAAATTCCTGCGGCAGACCGGGCAAGCCGCGCAGTGTGGCGATGCGCACGGGCAAAGAAAAGGTCCGATCAGCCAATTCCACAAGTCCCTTGAGACGCGCGCCGCCGCCGGCCAGGACCAGCCCGGCGGGAATAACGGTATCGAGCCCCGCGCGCTTGAGTTCGTCGCGCACCAACGTCAACAATTCCTGCGCGCGCGGCTCGACGATATCACAGAGCATACGCGTGAAAACGGTGCGCGGCGGGCGGTCACCGACACTGGCAATTTCGATGGGACCATCTTCGCCGATCAGCTCGTGCCAGGCGCAGGCGTATTCACGCTTGATGCGCTCGGCTTCCGGGATCGGCGTGCGAAGCCCGACGGCGAGGTCATTGGTGAAATGATCTCCGCCTACGGGTACCACCGCGGCGTGACGCACCATGCCGCCGGAGTAGACGATGATGTCCGTGCTGCCGCCGCCGATATCGAGCAGGCAGGAGCCAAGCTCCCGCTCGTCTTGCGTGAGGCACGATTCGGAGGCTGCCAGCGGCTCGAGAACCGTGTCTAAGACGACGACGCCGGCGCGGTTGGCGGCCGTGACGAGATTCTGCGTGGCGGAAATCGCCGAGGTGACGATGTGGACGTTGACCTCGAGGCGCTGGCCGACCATGCCGATGGGATCGCGGAGATGATTTTGGTTGTCGAGGAGGAATTCTTGCGGGAGCACGTGCAGGATTTCCCGGTCCTCGGGGAGCGAGATGCCGCGCGCAGCGTCAATGGCGCGGCGAACGTCTTCGCGCTGCACATCCCGAGGCCGCGCGCCAAGCGTGATCCCGCCGCGGCTGTTGACGCCCCTGATCTGGCCCCCGGCGACGCCGAGAATGGCCGATTCAATGGGCACGCCCGAAGCGCTTTCGGCTTCCTCGATCGCGCGACGAATAGAGCTTACGGTCGCGTCCAGATTAACGATGACGCCCTTGCGCAAGCCCTTCGATTCAGCGGCGCCTAAGCCGAGAAACTTCGTCTCGAGTTCGGTGACCTCAGCAACGAGCGCGCACGTCTTGGTGCTGCCGATGTCCAGTCCAACCACGAACTTATCGTTCTTTGGCAATCTGCTGCTCCCCAATGGTCCGTCTTACTGAAGGGGCTGCCCGCCCCGCTTTTAGCGCCGCCGCAATGCGGCGTTGGACGCGCTGACGTTCGTTTCCGGATTCACCACAACCTGGCGCGAGAAACGGAGGTCCACGGATTCGACACGGCCGACCGTCGCGCGCCACTGCGCGATGTTTTCAACGAACACGCGAAACTTGGAATCGAAATCCCTATTGCCGAAATGCACGAGCACGGGCCCTTGGTCATCCACGCCCGCAATGCCCATTTGATTGATCCCGGCGAGGGTCGCGCGAATGTCTTCGGCATCGGAAACGTCTATCTCGCTGACGTGGTCGGAGGCTCCCGGCCGAACCTGGTCGAGGTCGCGCAGAAGCTCGGAATAAAGTCCCATGCGCGGCTCGCGTTGGCTCAAGGGCATTGCGTCCACGATACCGCTTACAACGGGAAATTGAAAATTTGCCTCGACGGGACGATCGAGGATCACGCCGTGAGCGTCAATCAGCGCGAGATCGGCGCCATTGCGAAGATAGGCGATGGGAGCGCGCTCGGCCACTTCGACGCGAATTTGATTCGGCCAGATGCGCGAGACCACGGCGTGCGAAACCCACGGGATGGCCTCGATCTGTCTGCGGCGATCGTCGAGCGGCACACGGAGCACACTCTTGCCGACGTCAGACGAAAAGCGCTCAACGACGGCCTCCCGCGCAACGTAGCGATTGCCCGCGACTTCGATTTGATCGGCGTCCGCCAGCCGCACACGCGGAGAGTAGAGAAAAAAGCTGCCAGCGGCATACAGCAGCCAAGCTCCGGCAACAGCGCCCGCGCCGGCAACTGCGGCACGCCGGTAGAATGGCCAGGTCTTACGGCCAAACTTTCGGCGGCGAATCTCGAGCGGCTTTTGGCGCCGGAGATATCGCGGCTCTTCTTCAGCCAGCACTTCCTGCGGGGTCGTTTGCAGTTCTCTCGCCATTTTTATTTCCGCGCACAACGGCTACTTCCAGACGATGACTTCCTCTTCGAGAGTGACGCCATTGGCCTCGCGGACGCGTTCGCGCACAGTGTCAATCAGCGCGAGCATTTCGGCGGAGGTGGCGTGACCCGCATTCACGAAAAAATTGGCATGGCGGTCGCTCACGCGCGCGTCACCTACATGCGAACCCTTGAGTCCCAGCGCGTCAATCATCCGCCCGGCGCTCGCGCCCGGCGGATTTTTAAAAATGCAGCCTGCGCTTTTCTGGTTGATGGGCTGGCTGGAGCGGCGTTTCTCGTTGCAGATACGAATCCCGGAGAGTATTTCGCGAAACGGCTTGGAGGGAAGCTCCAGTTTCACTGCCAGCATAATATCATCGGGCGCAAAAGAAGTGTGACGATATTCGAAGCTAATCTCGGAATCCCGGAGCGTCGCCAGCTCGCCGGTCGCGCCACGGTAGAGCCGAATCTCCCGGACATACGAGCCGATCTGGGTGCCGTAAGCGCCGGCATTCATCCGTAGCGCGCCGCCGACGGTGCCGGGGACGCCAATTAGGCCTTCCATCCCGCCAAGGTCGTGCTTGGCGCAGTAGGTGACGGTGCGGCCGAGGTCCGCGGCGGCATCTACCCAGACGGTATTGCCCTCAATGCGGACGTCCTCCTCAGGACGCACAAGGTGCAGAATGATCCAGGGGAGCTCGCCATCGCAGATCAGCAGGTTGGTGCCGCCGCCCAGAAAGCGGAACGGCAGGCCCGCTTCGCGGAGCATGCGGGCGATCACCGGCAGCGACTCATGGCGACGGATCATCAAAAGATCGGTGGTGCCTCCGATGCCCAGCGAGGTCCGTTGGGCGAGCGAAGCGGCGGGCCGGCGCTCGATGCCCAACTCGGGCAGCGAGGCTAGGATTTTGACGTCTTCAATTTTCATTCCGAGCCCTCATTCTGCTGCTACTTTCGCACCGAGCAAGACGGCGAGTTCACCGAGCGCGCGATTAACGTTGCCCGCGCCGATACTCAGGATGGCGTCGCCGGGGCGCGCTTCCTTCAGTAGATACTCGATTCCCGCCTGCATGCTCGGGCTGTAGACCACGTGCTTGTGCCCGGCATCACGAATCGCGCCTGCCAACACAGCCGAAGTGACGCCGGGGATCGGCGCCTCGCCAGCCGCGTAAACGTCCAGGATCACAAGCACATCCGCGTGATTGAACGCGAGACAGAATTCCTCCCAGAGGTGCTTGGTGCGGCTATAGCGATGCGGCTGGAAAAGAACTAGGAGCCGGTTGAATTTGCAAACGCGTGCGGCTTCGAGCGTGGCGCGGATTTCGTTTGGATGATGGCCGTAGTCATCTATCAGCGTGATGCCGTTGACGACGGCTTTTACGTCAAAACGGCGGCCGACGCCGGTGAAGCTTTCGAGGCCCTCGCGGATTAAGTCGGCAGGCACGTCGAGGTAGAGACCTACTGCGGCGGCAGCGGCGGCATTGCGCACGTTATGCATCCCCGGAGGCGATGGCAGATGAAAGACGCCGAGGTCATCTCCGCGGAAAGTGAGCCGGAAGCGGCTGTCGAGTCCCAACAGCTCGATGTCGCTGATCACCAAATCGGCTTGGCTCGAAACGCCGTAGGTGATGACGGGCCGGGTGACGCGCGGCAGAATGGCTTGCACGTTTGGCTCGTCGAGGCAAAGAATTGCGGCGCCGTAGAACGGGACGCGGTTCACGAAATGGACAAATGTGTCCTGGATCTCATCGAGCGATGCGTAGTAATCCAAGTGCTCGCGATCAATCGTGGTGACCACGGCCACCACCGGCGCGAGCAAAAGGAAAGAACCATCGCTTTCGTCGGCTTCGACAACCATATACTCGCTCTTGCCCAGGCGCGCTGTGGTGCCTGCCTGATTGATACGCCCACCGACGACGAAAGTGGGATCGAGACCCGCGGCCGCAAGTACAGAAGCGACGATGGAAGTGGTGGTCGTCTTACCATGGGCGCCGGCGACGGCGATTCCGTATTTCAGGCGCATCAACTCGGCGAGCATCTCGGCGCGAGGAATGACGGGGATCTTCTGGTGGTGCGCCTCGACAACTTCGGGATTGTCAGCGCGAATGGCCGAACTCACGACCACGACATGGGCCCCGGCGACGTTTTCCGCCTTGTGGCCTTCGAAGATACGTGCCCCGAGGCCGGCCAGGCGCTCGGTGATCGGCGAAATTTTCGCGTCGGAGCCGGAAACCGAGTAGCCGAGGGTTAGCAACACTTCGGCGATGCCGCTCATCCCGATGCCGCCGATACCGACGAAATGAATGCGCTTAAAATTGTGGAAGCTGATCATCATGGCCGAGCCACCTGTTCGATCAAATTGACGATTTCCTGTGTCGCGTTGGGCCGCGCGAACTGATGCACGCGGGCGGCCTGCTCGGCCAGCTTCTGCGGGCGGCTGAGCGCTGCCAGAATTTCCTCAGCCAGACGCGGGCCGCTGGCTTCGCCTTCGTGGACGATGCGCGCCGCTCCAGCACGCTCGAGAGCTTGCGCGTTGCGCAACTGGTGCGCATCGGCAGCCGCCGCGAAAGGAACGAAAATGGCTGGGCGCCCGACGGCTGCGATTTCCGCGATGGTGATCTGTCCCGCGCGGCAAATCACCAGATCGGCCCAGGCGAGGCGCTCGGGCATATCGGTCAAGAACGGCTTTACCTGCGCGGTAAATTCAAGCTGGGCGTAGGACGCGCGGATATCATCATAGTCGCGCTCGCCGGTCTGATGCACAATCAGGAATTCATTCTTATGTGCCGCAAGCGGCTTCAGCGCGGCAACCACGGCGCGATTGAGCGCCCGCGCGCCCTGGCTGCCGCCGGTGATCAGGAGGCGATACGGCGGTTCGAGGCGTCGCAAAGGCACGTAGTGAAAGTCCGTGCGCACTGGGCTGCCGGTCGCGACGGCCTTGTGGCCCCAGCGGCGCGCGAGTTCCTCGTAGCCGGTGGCAACACGCGTCGCAAAACGAGCGAGTATGCGGTTGGTGAAGCCGGGCGCGGCATTGGGCTCAAAAATTACCACGGGCAATCTTTTGAGCGCGGCCATAAGGATCACGGGGCCAGCAGCGTATCCGCCCATCCCGAAAGCAGCGGCAAAATGGTGGCGGCGCAAGATCGCGGCCGAGTCCACGAAGGCTCCCGGCAGCATCGCCAAGTTGCGCGCCAGCTTCATCCCGCCCATGCCCTTCAATCCGGCGGAGCGTATATGCTCAAGGGGAATACCGGCTTCGGGAACCAGGCGATTCTCAAGGCCTCGCTCCGTGCCCACAAAGACGACTTCCCGTTCGGGACCGCGCGCGAGCCATTCTTTCGCAACCGCTAAAGCGGGAAAGACGTGCCCACCACTGCCCCCGCCCGCGACGAGCAGTTTCAACGGTACGCGTTCCTCGCTGATGGCAACCGCGGCGGCCGCGTGATGGTGAGCGCGCGGCTGGCGTTTCCGCTCCCGCGCCGCAATGCCGCGGGTTGCTCGCGCCGCCCTCGTTCGAAATTGGATGTTCGGCAATTGCATTTGCCACTCCTGCCAAAGCTGTGGTGTAGGTCTGCGATACGCATGGTTCTACCCCGCCTGTTGGCTGATATTTAAAAGCACGCCGGTTGCCAATAACATGACCAACAAACTCGATCCGCCGTAGCTGACGAACGGCAGGGGAATGCCCTTGGTCGGCATCATGCCCAAGACGACGCCAAGATTGATGAGCGCCTGGCTGCCAACCATCACGGTGATGCCCAGTGCGATCAGGCGGCTAAATGGGTCAACGGATTCGAGCGCGGCTCGCATTCCACGCCAAGCGTAAACCGCGAAGAGCGTGAGCACGATCACTCCCCCGATGAAGCCAAGCTCTTCGCAAATGACGGCGAAGATAAAATCGGTGTGCGCTTCGGGCAGGTAAAACAGCTTTTGCCGGCTCTCCATCAAGCCCACGCCGGTGAATCCGCCCGAGCCAACAGCGATCAGCGATTGCAATAGCTGAAACCCCTTGCCATGCGGGTCGGCGTCCGGATGGAGGAAGCCCAGGATGCGCTGATAGCGGTAAGAGACATGAAAAATCATGTAGATCACAAAAGGCACGACAACCGCTCCCAGCCCGGCAATCCAGCGCATGGACAACCCGGCAACGAACATCATGGCCAGCGCGATCAGAAGGATTTCCACGGCTGTGCCGAGATCGGGCTGCATCACGATCAACAGCGCCATCAGTCCGATGGGAGCGAGCGCAGGAATCAAGGTGCGCCGCAGATCATTTACGGCCGCGGGGCCCTCGCTCATGCGCTGTTCCAAAAACCACGCGAGATAGAGAATCACGGCCAGCTTGGCCAGTTCCGAAGGTTGCAAGCCGATGGGCCCGAAGCGAATCCAGCGGTGCGTCGCGTGCGATTTATCCAGAAAGAATGTGCCGACAAGCATCAACAGCACCGCAGAGAGCCCTGTGAAGATCACGGCGGGGCGGCGCAGGCGGCGATAGTCAATGTTCATCAGCAGGAGCATCGCGCCCAAACCGAAGGCGAGCCAGACCACCTGCCGGATGATGAAGTGGTAGGCGCTGCCGTATTGTTCGCGGGCGGTGACGGCGCTCGCACTGAAAACCATCACGGCGCCCACCAGGCAGAGCGCGACGGTGGAAAGAAACAGCCAGCGGTCGGTGACGAATCGGTGCCTCATGTCTAGCTCGCCCGGACGTGCTCGCCCGCGGCGCATTCCTCCTCGAGTTGCCGGACGCGCTGCTTGAAGACGCGCCCGCGGTGCTCATAGTTGTTAAATTGGTCAAAGCTCGCGCAGGCCGGGGCAAGCAGAATCGTGTCGCCCGGCGAGGCGGTCTGGAAGGCGCGGCGGACGGCGTTTTCGATCGTGCCCGCGGCTTCGCAAGGAACGGCCCCGGCGATTTGCACTTCGATCTTCTCCGCGGCGGCGCCGATCAGCAGAACGCGCTTGGCGCGCTGGTGAAGAGGCTCGCGAAGAAGCGTGAAATCGCCGCCTTTGTCTTTACCGCCCAGAATGACGAACAAGCCGCCCGCAAAGGCATCGAGCGCCTTGAGCGTAGCGTCCACGTTTGTGGCTTTCGAGTCGTTGTAAAAGCTGACGCCATTGATCTCGGCGACGAACTCGAGACGATGCTCGACCCCCGCAAAGCTGCGCACTCCTGTGGCAATCTTCTGTGGACCAACGCCAGCGAGGAAGGCCGCTCCGGCAGCGGCCATGACGTTTTCCACGTTGTGCTCGCCGCGGAGCCCGATATCGCCGCGGCGAAGCAGAACCGTCTCACTGCCATCGCGGCGGAGCAAGATTTGATCGTCGCGCAAGAAAATTCCGCTGGCTACGCGCTTGGTGCGGCTGAACCAAAAGAGCTGCGGCCTCGTGGGGGCGTACTGCGAAGCGCCAGGGTCATCGGCGTTGATGATGGCGGCGTCGTCTTCGACCTGATTCTCGAAGATGCGTGCTTTGGCGCTGGCATAGGCTTCGAGAGAGGGGTGCCGGTCCAGATGATCGGGCGTCAGATTCAGCAGGAGGCTGATATCGGCGCGGAACTTCTCAATCAGTTCGAGCTGAAAGCTGCTGACTTCGAGGACCGTGACCGTTTGGGTGCTGGTTTCCATCACGCGAGAGATCAGCGGCGTGCCGATATTGCCCGCGACGATCGTGGGCACACCGGCCTTCTCTAGGATGTGAGCAATCAGCGATGTGGTGGTGGTTTTGCCGTTCGATCCGGTGATCGCGATCAGTTTGCCGCGCAGAAACCGCCACGCCAGCTCGATCTCGCTCCAGACCGGAATGCTGGCCGCGCGCGCCGCGGCGAGATACGGCATATCGGCAGGCACGCCGGGGCTTGGCACGATCAAGTCCTTCTCTAGGAAGGTTTCCGGACGATGGCCGCCTAGCTCGAGCGTGCACCCGGCGGCGCGCAGCTTCGCGGCCGCTTCGGCCACGTCTGCCTCACCGCGGTCTTCGGTCGCGGTTACGCGGGTGCCGCGCGCGGCGCAAAATAGCGCGGTGGCGATTCCGGTACGCGCCAACCCCACCACCAGCACGCGCTTTCCTTCGAGATCAAGTCCCCTGGGCATACGCTACCTCAGCTTCAACGTCGTCAACGAAAACAGCGCAAAAATCAGCGCCATAATCCAGAAACGCACAATGACTTTGGATTCGCTCCACCCAGCCAGCTCAAAGTGATGGTGGATCGGCGCCATGCGAAAGATGCGCTTGCCGGTGAGTTTGAAGGACGCTACCTGCAACACCACCGAGAGCAATTCCATCACGAACACGCCACCGACGAAAAAGAGCAGCACTTCTTGCTTGAGAATCACCGCCAACACCCCAATCGTGCCGCCGAGCGAAAGCGAGCCAACATCACCCATGAAAACGTCGGCCGGATGCGCGTTGTGCCAAAGAAAACCGAGTGACGCGCCGACCAACGCGCCGCAAAAGACCGTTAATTCGCCGGCGTGCGGCAGATATTGGATCTCCAGGTAGTTGGCGAAGCGCGCGTTGCTGGTCAGATAAGTCAGCACGGTGAAGGCGCCGCTGGCGATGACGGTGCAGCCGATGGCCAATCCGTCAAGCCCATCGGTGAGGTTCACGGCATTCGATGAGCCGGTGATCACGATGGCGATGAACAGAAGAAACGGCACGAAGCCGAGCGGCCAGATGTAGGGGCGCCCGAGCAAGCTGTGAACCACGAGATCCGGATGAAATTTCTTGAAGAACGGCACGAGGAGCTCGGTGGAATAGGCGCCCGGAGTGGTGAGCGCAATCAAGGTAACGCCCACGGCGACGCTCGTGAGAATCTGGAGCAGGAACTTCGAGCGGACCGAAAGCCCTTTGTTGTTGCGCCCGACGACCTTAATGTAGTCGTCCACAAATCCGATGATCCCAAACGCTATCATCGCGCCCATCGCCAGCAGCACGTAGGCGTTGCTCAAGTCGGCCCACAGCAGCGTCGGTACGATGGTCGCGATGATAATGAGGACGCCGCCCATCGTCGGCGTGCCCGCTTTTTTCTTGTGGCTCTGCGGACCTTCTTCGCGGATGTACTGGCCGATCTGCATCTGCCGCAGTTGCCGCACGACCCAGGGACCCAGGACGAGCGCGAGCAGCAGCGCCGTGAGGCTCGCGTAGGCCGTCCGCACCGTGATGTAACGGAAGACGTTGAGCGGCCTGAAATAGGGCCGCAGGATTTCGACGAAGAGGTAGTAGAGCATTTTAGCCCTGCCCCTCCTGGCGCGCGCTGCCTGCCACGCTTAGCGCGTGCCTCTCGCGAATCGCCTCGATAATGCGCTCCATGCGCACGCCGCGCGAACCTTTCACAAGCAACAGATCCCCCATTTGCAGGAGCGAGGCCAAGAATTCGCCGGCTTCTGCCGAGTCCGCGAAGAAACGCACGCGCTCTTTCGGCTGGCCCGCTTCGATTGCGCCGCGGACCATTTCCGCCGCATGGCCGTGCACACCGATGATCCAATCGAGGTTGTGCCGCGCGGCGTCGCGCCCCGTTTCGTAATGCAATGCAGGCGAAGATGGACCGAGTTCGAGCATTTCTCCCGCGGCAAGAATGCGGCGCTTGCTGCCCGGCGTGCGCGACAGCAGATCGAGCATGCTGGCCATGGCGGCGGGGCTCGAGTTGTAGCAGTCATTGATGACGGTCACGCTCTCTGCAAATCGCAAGACTTCGCCGCGCATGGCGGCCGGCTTCATTCGTGGCAGCACATGTGCGGCTTCGCCGGCGCCGACGCCCCAAACGCTTGCGGCAGCCATTGCGGCCAGTGAATTCGTGACGTTGTGCAGTCCAACCAGAGATAGCTCGAGCCGCGCCGGCCCTTCCGGTGAGATCAGCGTGAACGCGCTGCCTTCGGCGCCGCGATCTTCGATCTCTTCCGCGCGAAAGTTTGCGTTCGCATTGAGGCCGAAGGTCACGACGCGTCCCGGAGCCGCTTCGGCGAAGCGGGCCACGCGTTCGTCGTCCGCGTTCAACACCGCAACGCTATCGCGTCCGCGCAGCCCCTCGATCAATTCGCGTTCGGCGGCGGCGATGGCGTCAATTGAAGAAAAGAATTCAAGATGCTCGACGGCCACCCGCGTAACCACGCCGACGCCCGGTTCGGAAATCGAGGTGAGCAGCGCAAGCTCGCCTGTATGGGACATTCCAAGCTCAACGACCGCCGCTTCATGCTCAGGATCGAGCCGCGCCAGCGTCAGCGGAAGGCCATATTCGTTATTCAGGTTTCCCTCGGTCTTCAATGTGCAGAACCGCGCGGCCACGAGAGCCGCCAGTATTTCTTTTGTGGTAGTCTTGCCGACCGAACCGGCAACGGCCGCAACGCGTCCACCCCACGTCCGCCGTATCTCTCGCGCCAATTGCTGTAATGCCGCGAGCGTGTCCCGAACAACGAAAAGCTTCCTTTGGAGCTCTGTCGCGTAATCTCCAGAGCGTGCTTCGGCGACCACCGCAGCGGGCGCGCCGGCGCCAAGCGCCGCAGCCACAAAGCCGTGTCCATCATGACGCGGACCGTGTATGGCGAAGAACAGCTCTCCCGCAGCCACGGTTCGAGAATCAATCGAGATGCCGGCCAGCCGGGTCACGGGGCCGAGCCCCGGCGGCGCCGGAACACGCAAAGCGCGAGCCACCTGTTCAAGCGTCCAATGCATTGGATCTTAAGAGGATCGGACGTCACAAACGATCCTGGCTCCTGGGCAAAGACTTACCGCCGACTCAAGATTCGTTTCGCCAGCCTATTTCGGCTCCGCCATATATCCACGATCATGAAGCAAACGGCGCGCCACTTCGCGATCGTCAAAATCGAGTGTCCGGTCCTTTAGGACCTGGGATGTCTCGTGGCCCTTTCCGGCCAGCAGGACGATGTCTCCGGCGCGGGCTTCGTCGAGCGCGATGGCGATGGCCTTTTCGCGCTCGGATTCCATGCGATACGACGTGCGCGTACGCTGCAAGCCGACCATGGCGTCGTTCATGATGAGGAGCGGATCTTCGCTACGCGGGTTGTCGCTCGTGAGCACCACGAAATCGCTCGCGCGCCCCGCGGCCTCGCCCATCATGGGGCGTTTGGCGCGATCGCGATCGCCTCCGCAACCAAAAAGCGTGATGATGCGGCCGCCGCGGCCAAGCTCTTTTGCCGTCGCCAGCAAGTTGCGCAATGCGTCGTCCGTGTGCGCATAGTCCACAATCACCAGGAATGGCTGGCCACAATCCACACGCTCGAAACGCCCGGGAACATTGGCGATCATCGCTATGCCGTCCGCGATCACGTCGAGCGGAATCTCAAGAGCCACGCCTGCTCCGATCGCCGCCAGAATGTTGTAGATATTGATGCGACCCACGAGCGACGACCGAATTTCAATCTTGCCCGCGGGGGTTTGTGCTGTGAAATGCAGGCCATGGAAACCAAGCTCATAACTGCGCGCGATAATTTGCGCGCCGTTCGTGAGTCCATAGGTGAGCGTGCGAGCGGCTGCGCCCACAAGCTTCTTCCCGTAGGGGTCATCGCTATTCACAACACCCACGTCTGCTCGATTTGCTCCTGTGCCTTCAAACAGGCGACGCTTGGCGGCGAAGTAATCGTCAAAGGTCTTGTGATAGTCGAAGTGATCGCGCGTCAGGTTCGTGAAGATGGCAACGGCAAAGTGAAGTCCCCACAAGCGGTCCATGGCGAGCGCGTGCGAACTTGCTTCCATCACGGCCGCCGAGCCGCCAGCGTCGCGGACTTCACCGAGAAAGCGCTGCAGATCGAGCGATTCCGGCGTGGTCGTCGAAGCAGCCGAGGTGGCGCGAGGCGTGCGGTAGGCAATGGTTCCAAAGAGGCCCGTTGTGCGGCCCGCGGCGCGCAGAATGGAGTCCACGAGGTAGCTCGTGGTGGTCTTTCCGTTCGTGCCCGTGACACCGACCAGATTTAGAGCATCCGCCGGCCGGTGATAGAAGCTCGCAGAAGCCGCCGCCAGCGCTTTGCGCGCATCGCGTACTTGGACCCAGACGATTTCGGACGGCACCGTGTGACGCTCCGGCACTTTTCCCGCGCGCTCGAAAATATCGCTCCACGATGCGTCCCACGGGCGCGGCATCTCGCTGATAATCGCCGTGGCGCCTCGCTCAATCGCGTCAAGTATGAAGAGATTGCCATCGGTTTTTTCTCCGCGAATGGCGAAAAACGCGGAGGCCGGTGTTACCTGACGGCTGTTGTAAGCGAGCGCCGCAACTTCGGTTTCGGTGTTTCCGGACGACTGCACGGGGGAAATATCGGACAGCAGCGCCGCCAGCTTTGTGCCGCGGCTTCCTGGTATGCGGCCGGGTTCGTCTATTCTCAAATCCATATCCGCCTGAATTCTGGTGACCATCGCTATTCCCGTTGAGCGGGATTCCGTGCCGCCGTTCTGTGATTGTTGCGTGCCGAATTTGGCGCCTGGCTTTCCGCAACTCGCCCGAAGCGCACCGTGACGCGGGTGCCTCGGCGGACCGCAGAACCAGCCTCCGGCTCTTCTTCTAGAGCAAGGCCGTTGCCAACCAGCGCCGGGGTCAAACCCGCCTTTTGCAACGCCTCAACCGTCTCGCGCACGGTCTTGCCTTCAATCACCGGCACCGTGACGCTGTCGCCTTCCGTGAGGGCTACGGTTGGGGCAGGGCTATCAGCTGAAACCGGCGTCGGAGGCTGCGGAGCCTCTGGCGTGGAATCTTCCGCGGAAATCGTCTGGTTCGGGTCAAAGTCATTCACATCGGCATCATCGTCGCTCTGGGGGGCCCGATAAGACGCCCGCTGAATCTTTGGAACAACCGGCTGGTCCTGCGGCACGTTCAAATAGGCGAGCACCTGTTCGGCCACGCGCTTGAAGACCGGTGCCGAGACTTGGCCGCCCTCGTGAAGTCCAACGGGCGAGTCGAGCGTGATGAGGACTGTCACCGCGGGGTTGTTGACCGGTGCGAAACCGACGAATGACGCAATCAACTGTGTCTTCGAGTAGTGGCCGGTGGCAGGATCGAGCTTTTGTGCGGTACCCGTCTTACCGGCGGCGCGGTAACCATCGAGCTGCGCTTTTCGGCCGGTGCCCTTCAACACAACGCCCTCGAGCATCATTCGCATCGTCGCGGCAGTTGCGTCGCTGACAACGCGGCGCGAGGGCGGTTGCTCCTGGGGAATCAGTTGGGCGTCATGCCGCAATCCGCGCACGACGTGCGGCCGAACCCAGAATCCGCCATCGGCGATCGCGTTGACCGCAGAAATCAACTGCATCGCCGTCACGCCAACTTCCTGGCCCATGGAAATTGAGCCAATCGAAATTGCCGTCCAATTGTCCAAGCGCCGCAACAAGCCGCGATTCTCGCCGGGCAGATCCACACCCGTTGTCGCGCCGAAGCCAAACGCGCGGATATAGTCGTAGAACTTCGGCGCTCCCAGACGCAACCCAATCTTGATCGTTCCGACATCGCTCGAGTGCGCCAGGATGTCCGCAACGGTCATGAGCCCAAAGGGATGCCAATCGTGAATGCGACGGCCGGCGAGGTAGATAGAGCCCATCTGGCAATCTACGACTTCGTCAGGCTGCGTGATCCCCTGATCTATCGCGGCGGCCAGCGTCACAACCTTGAACACGGAGCCTGGCTCATACAGCGCGCCGATGGCCCGATTCATCCTTGATTCCGCCGGAGCATCTTTCGCATCGTTCGGATTGAAAGTAGGCCAGCTCGCCATTCCCAATATTTCGCCCGAATTCGTATCCTCGACGACGATCGTGCCAGCCTTGGCTCGGGTCTGGTCAATGGCCGCGGAGAGCTCTTTCTCGGCGATGAATTGAATATTCTGGTCAATGGTGAGAACGACGCTCGAGCCCGCCTGCGCTCCTTGCTCGGTGCTGTCCTGATACCAGCGCTGGTGCGCGTCGGTGAGCACCATCATGCGCCCGGGGCGCCCGCGAATCTGTGAATCGAGCGCGTATTCGATTCCCCCGGAGCCCTTTTCATCGAGATCCACATAGCCGAGATCGGCGGCCGCGAGCTCGCGCTTTGGGTAGAAGCGCTTGCGCTCCTTGATGAAATAGATCCCGCGAAAATTCATCTCCTTGATGCGGTCGGCTTGCTCGGGAGGCAGTTTGCGGGCGATCCACACGAAACTGGATGAGGTCGCGAGCTTTGCCGAAACCTCGTCAGCCGTCATATTCAGCGCTGGTGAAAGCAGGCGCGCCACCATATCGGGATCGGAAATCTCCGAAGGGATCGCGAAACACGAGTCCACCGAAATGCTCATGGCCAGTTCGTGCAGGTTGCGGTCGTAAATCACGCCGCGATGCGGGCTGACCTCTACCGTTCGCTGCTGCTGGCGTTCGGCTCGGTCGAGATATTCGCTATAGCGGAAAAGCTGAAGGTAGCCGAGGCGGCCCAGCGCGGCCCCCATCCACAGCATAGCCACGCCCGCTACGATCAAGAGCCGGACGCGAGGACGGTGCCAATCCATTGTTTCTGAAGCTCCCGCAAAAGGTGAAAAAACTCGTGCCCGGCGCCATGAACATCTGCTTGCTTCGGCCGGGCCACCCACGCGTCTGGTACAAGCACGCGTGAAGAATGTCGTTATTGCACTGCGGGCGCCGCTACGCGCTGGACCTGCGCGACAACCGGTTCGGATGGACCCTGGATCGGGGCTACCTGGCCGGGCACCGGCGCCGTCAAGCCCAGTTCGCGCCGCGCGATCGCGTCAATACGCATAGGAGAGCGCAATCCAGCCACTTCCAGCTTGAGCTGCTGATTCAGCTCGGACGCCTGCGACTGATCCGCCTTGAGCTCTTCGAGCTGGTAGCTCAATTGAATGGACTGAAAGTGCTGCCACGCGTAGAGAAACACGAAGACCGCCAGTAACGCGCCGAGTGCCACCAGCCGCACGCACTCGCGCAAGCGCCGAGGCGCCCCCGCCCGAATCACGCGGGAGTTATCAATCTTTTTTACCGTATAGAACTCAGTCATCGAATGTCTCTCCGCGCCAGCGTCCCGCAGCTCGGCAAACTTAGTTGAGCAACCTGACTCGCGAGCCTCCGTAGAGGCCCACGGGAAAAGGTCCCACCCCGGGAACCATGGAAACGCTTGGCGCAATCTTTTCCGCGGCGCGCAATTTCGCACTGCGCGCGCGAGGGTTCGCATCAATTTCGCCGGCGGCCGGCTGCACCACCTTCTTGGTCAAAATCCGGAGAACGCCCACTCGCGCCTGGTCCGCAAACGCGTGCTTGACCTGGCGATCTTCCAGCGAGTGGTAGCTGAGCACCACCCAGCGTCCTCCCAAAGTTAATGTGGCGGGGGTCCGAAAAAGAAACTGCCCGAGTTCCTCCATCTCTCGATTCACCGCTATCCGCAGCGCCAGAAACGTTTTTGTCGCGGGATGCAGTTTCTGCCTTCCCCTCATTGCTCGGGCCCCTGCCACAACCGTTGCCAGGTGTTCGGTGGACCGGATCGGCCTCGACCGGACAATTGCCCTGGCGATTCTGCGTGAGTCATGCTCTTCACCGTAGTGATAGAGCAGGTCGGCCAGCTCTCGTTCGCTCCGGCCGTTCACAATTTCTTCCGCGGTTTCCGCGGCATCGCGATCCATGCGCATATCGAGCGGGCCCGCGCCACGAAACGAAAAACCGCGCTCAGCCTGATCGAGCTGCATGCTGGATACGCCCAAATCGGCGATCACGCCGTCCACCGGCGGAAGCTCGAGATCTTTTGCGATCTCATCAATCTTTCCGAAGTTGGCGTGTACCAGCGTCACTTGTTCTTTCCACTCTTTCAGTCGCTCGCGCGCGATTTCGATGGCCTGCGCGTCACGGTCAATTCCGATCAACCTGCCCGTCGTCAGCCGTTTGGCGATTTCCGTTGCATGCCCGCCAAGCCCCAAAGTCGCATCGATATAAATCCCCTCCGGGCGCACCTCCAGCATGCGGAGAATCTCTCCGGTAAGGACCGGCGTATGAGCCGCTTCCAAACTAGATGCCCAGTTCGTCGAGAATCTTTTCGTCGTCGGACGTTATCGGGCTTTGGCTCAACTGCTCCAGGAACCGCGTGTGATTCCATACTTCCAGGTACGTCAGGTTCCCGAGCACGTCCACGTCGCCCTTCATCTGGGCCGTTTCCCGCAACACGGGCGGGATCAAGAGCCGGTCCTGCCCATCCAGCTCCACCACTTGGCCGTAGTAATTTGTCCGGGTGAGAAACTTTTGCTTAGTGCGGTTATGCGACGATAGCTTCGCGAGCTTCTCTTCAATCTCGTTCCATACCTTCATCGGGTAGATCCGAACACGATCCCCGTTTTCGCTCGTGACGTAGAAACGGTCTCCCCACTCCTTGAGCGTGTCCAAGAAAATCGCCGGGACTTTGACTCGTCCCTTCTCGTCCACCTTCGCTGGAGAGTTTCCTCGAAGCACAGTCCTTCACGCATAAGGCACCCAAATCGGTGCGAATCTAAGCACTTTCTAACACTGCTTACCACTTTTCCCCACTTTGTGCCACGAGTGTAACCGCGATCGAAATCCTGTCAAGAGAAAATGAAAAAATCTTTTAGGAATTGTTTGTGGAAATCCTGTGGACGTTCAGCCGTACAAAACCACAACAGGTTGCGTGCGTGATTGTAGCGATGTCGAAGGGTAGTCCAGCAAATTCCACGGCGGAGCGAAAACGCTGCGTATCGTAAGAGTAACGGTAGGGAAAGATAAAGCGAAAGTCAGGCTGAAAGTTCACGAAAGTCAGTAGCCCGGGGGCACTTCCGGATTGCTGCCGACACGCAACCGGCTCAGATTCCGCAGCATATTCTGCTCGTCTGGACTTAGCCCGGAGACGAATGCCGGGTCGTTCAGCCTCGTTTCGCGCTGTGCGTCATCTAGCCCACGAAGCTGCTGCAGATGTTGCAGCATTACTTGACGGCGGCCCGGGGGCATGCTTTTCCATTGTGGCACTAGCGTCTGCCGGATGTATTGCCGTTGTGCCGGCGTCATCTCCTCGAGAACGCGCTCGCGCTCGCGCATCTCCTGGCGCTGATCCGGAGTGAGATTATTCCAGTTCTGCAGGTTGCGGCGAATCTGCGCTTGCTGCTGGGGCGTCATGTTGCGGAAACGCTCGTTGTTGTTCATCCAGCGCTCTTGTTGCTCGGGCGGCATGTCCCGCAGCTTCTCGACCGCCTTGGGCGGAAGGCCTTCCATCTGGCGGATGTTGCCGGGCCGGTTTGCGCCGTTATTGGCATTATTCGGCTTCGGCTTGGGTGCGTTCTTGCCTTCGAGGTTTTCTTGACGAGGTGGGGCCGGGGGCCGCTTCTGAGCCTGTACAGAAAACGAGCCGAGGCACAGAGATAGAGCAATCCCTGCCGACAGCGCGATTTTGCTTAGGCTTTTCATATCAAAAATCTGCGTTCCCTGGCGGCTAAGCTGACGGGAGCACGCAACCCACACCCCTTGGGCGCGTGAGGCCGCCTCCGGTTCAGTTATTGTCCGGAGCCTGCTGTTGTCCGGGTAGCTGGGAAAGAACATCGAAGCTCGAAAGCACGTCATAATTTTCCAGCACCGGCAAATCCGAGATCATGCCAAAGTCCGCCTCGCTATTCGCCATCACTGCGGGCGGTGGAGGGTTGACGGGCGCAACCGGACGCGTCGAAAGCCACACGGAACAGATCGCCAGCAGCGTCAATGCCAGAGCCATACGTGGCGCGGGCACAAGCCATGTCCAGAAGCTTGTGCGTGCCGGCTCGGCCGCCAATCGCGCTTGCAGCCGGAGGTCAAATGCGGAAGAGGGTTCGTGCTCCGGCAATTCACCGAGTATCCCCCAGATGCTCTGGAAACCTCGTACCCGTGCGCGACAAGCCCCGCACTGTTCGAGGTGAGCCTCGATGATGTGGCGATCCGATTCGGCCGCCCGTCCATCCATATACGCCAACAACCGCCCTTCCATCCGTTCGCAATTCATGACTTCCCTCTCAAACTCCGCATATCCTATCCGAATTTATCGCAAAGCGTTTAGCGCAACCAGGGGCGCCAATTGCACCCTCAACGACTCGTACGCCCGAAACAGCAGAGACTTCAGCGCGCTCTCCGAACAATCCAGAATGCCCGCAATCTCCGCGTAGTCCAACTCCACATACTTGTGCAGCAGCACGGCGGCGCGCTGCTTTTCCGGCAGAGCATCTACCGCCTGGCGGATCATCGCGGCACGGTCGCGCTCAATCAACTGCTGGTCGATGGCGGGAGTCTTGTCGCGCACCTCGATGAGGTGCTGCTCTTCCTCGCCATAGTCCATCGGCTGGTCAATGGAAACCTCGAGCTGGCGGTGGCGTCCATCGCGCAGCGAATTCAGCGCCAGATTCGTCGCAATGCGGAAGAGCCAAGTTGTGAACTTGGCATTCGGCGCGTAATCCTTCCGCGCGCGGTAAACGCGGAGGAAAACCTCCTGCGCCAAGTCTTCCGCAGAAGCAGAATCCCGGACCATGCGGTACAGAAAGTTGACGAGCGGCCTCCTGTAACGCTGCAGCAAAAGCTCGAAGGACGTATCGTCCCCGGCCTTCACGCCCAGCATCAGTTGGACGTCCGACCTGGCCATGGCCTCCACACTCATGAAACCCTTGCGCTATCAAAAAGTTGCGCGGGTCTGGCCGCCCCTACAGGCTTACAAGCTCCGCCTAATCTAGCGGGAAACAGAGGCCGTCGCAACGATTTGTCGGCCCCGCTGTTGCCTGACCGCCAGCCGACCAACCGGCAATATTGTCAATGATTTGGGACAGGGACCCGGTAGAGACAGAGACCGTTAGACGATACGACTGCGAGCAAGTCCCCATCCGGAGACAGAGCCAAAGAGTTGAAATCGAGACTCCAAGGATGCCAAGGAGACTCGCCTTTGACTTTCGCTTCGAAGAGCGGTCCCAGCTGTTCCACGCTGTAGACGGCGACATGATCGTCGGAGGCTATCGGATACATATCCAAACCTTGCCAAAGGAGTCCTCTCAGATGGTAAACGATCAAAGCAAAGCGGCCGCTCTTCGGCGAAGACCCTGCGGAAATTGAGTCCAGAGCCTTGAATCCTTCTTTGTCTGAGGGGGACCAGGTCAAACCGATCTTGCCGGTCCTCGGGTCGACGACTGCGATCCTGTGGCGATTGATCCAGGCAAGTTCGCCGTCTGTCAAGAAATCTGGCGCGCCCAGGTCCGTCCTTTGATTGTCCAGCGACAAGGGCAATTGTACCCACGCCTCGTTTATCCCCCGCTGAAATACACGTGTTGTCCGGGTTTGAAACTTGACCAGCTGAGTCTCTGAGTACACGACGTTGCTGTCCGAATAGCCATAGAAGGCAAGCAGTTTGGCCCCGGGTTCGGCGCCGACCGGAGGATCGAAGGAATCAATTACATCAAGGGTGTTTGCGTCGAGCAGTTGCAATTGTGGCTTGTCTCCTGCGGCCCGCCGGATTAGCGCGGTCCGGCCGGTCGGAGATACCAGCGACTTCTCGGATGCTTGGATGTTCGTCTTCTCATTGATTTTTTCGAAAGACCTCGAGTAAAGCGTCAGGGTATCAGCACGGGCGAGAAGCCAGTACCCGGCAGACGTGTAGGCAACATCCACTTTACGAGATGGAGAATCCCAGTCGTGCGAAGCGATTTGCTGCCCGTTCGCCGCGTTGACAACCACCAGATGAACGCGGCCAGATACCGCGCTCCATTGCTCCTCGGGAAGCTTAACCGTGTGATCCGTGACAAACCAAGTCAGCGCTAAGCGCTGTTCATCCAAAAATTGGATCTTAATGATTTGGCGCCCAGTTCTAAAATTGTAAGCGTAAGAAATGGGGATCTCATAGCCGAGCGAGCGAAGGTCCACGCACAAAGCCGGGAAATTGTCGTGAGAAGTTCTCGCTGGAATTTGAGAGAAAAGCAGGCTCGGGGTCAGCAACAGCAACGCCGTCAGAAGCGCGGTTGCCGAGGCAACCCCAGGAGGATATAACGGGTTGATTTTCTTGCCGAGAAGCACTGGCGTCTCAAACGATGAAAAAGTGGTGCAAAACGAAAACCAGCGCCAATCCGATGAATACCAGCGCAGCCATGCTCATCCGGGGCTCGCGGTTCACTTCGGGAATGAGGTCCGAAGCGGCCACGTAAAGCGTTACTCCGCCGGACAGCGGCAGGGCCCGGCCGACCTGCGTTCGCAGCAGCACCATGAGCACAATTCCCGCCACCGTCGCGGCCCCCAGCGCCACGGCCGCCCACAACGACGTTCTCCGACTGCGGCCCGTGGCTAGCATGAGCGAAGATACCGCAAAGCCTTCCGGAAGCTTGTGCAGAAAAATCGCGAGCGTGATCACCCACCCGAGCCAGGTGGACACCAGAAAGCCCGAAGCGATGGCTACGCCGTCGAAAAACGTGTGGATCATTAGTCCAAGGAGCGCGGAAGAACCGGCGTGATGAGCCAGTTCATGACCGTGGATCTCTTCGCCGAAATGGAAATGCCGCACCAGTGTGTGTTCGAAAAGGTGCACGAGGAAATACCCGACCAAGACCCACAGCAGGGCCGTCTCCGTTCCAAGGAGCTTCGCGGATTCGGGGATGATGTCCAGGAAGACGATCCCCAACATGAAGCCGGCGCCCAACGCGACGAAGTATTTCAGATAGAGCTGAGACCACTCGCGGCGAATAACGAAGAAGCCGCCGAGGACGTTGCCAAAGGCGGCGGTGAGCCCCAAAAGAAGCACGAGCGCAATTTGAGAGGCGGTCATCGGGCTTTAGACTCTGCGGAGTGTGCTACCGATTCAGCGGAATGCGGGTTTCCGGCAGGCGAGGCCGGCGGACGAGCTATCCACTGTGGCGGAACAGGATCACGTCGCCTTCCTGCACGATGTAGTCCTTCCCTTCCAGGCGCAGCCAAGCGCGCTCGCGCGCCTGCGCCCAGCCACCGCATTCGAGCAACTGGTCCCAGCGCACCACTTCCGCCTTGATGAAGCCACGCTCGATGTCGGAGTGGATTACGCCGGCGGCCTTCGAGGCCGTCATGCCACGGCGAATGGTCCAGGCGCGCACCTCGGGCTCGCCCGCGGTGAAGAAGGAGGTCAGTCCGAGCAGCGCATAGCTGGCCTGGATGACGCGATCGAGTCCTGGCGATTTCAATCCGTACGCTCCGAGCAATTCGGCAGCCTCGGCGTCGCCCAACTCGGCAAGCTCCGCCTCGATTCGCCCGCAAATCGGCACGACGGTGGTGTTCGGCTTCCCGGTTAATTTACCGAGCCCGTGCTTTTCAACGGCATGATCAAGATCGCTCGCGTCGTCATCGCCTAGATTCAGTACGTAGAGCATGGGGCGCTGCGAAAGAAACATAAAACCGGTGAGCAACTTGCGCTCTTCCGGCGAAAATTCAAGTTCGCGCAGCGGCTGGCCCGCTTCGAGCGCCGTCTTGCAACGCAGCAGCACTTCCTGCTCGCGCTCATGCACCGGATCTTTCTTCTTCTTAAGCTCTTTCTCGAGGCGTTCGAGCCGCCGCAACACCTGATCGAGATCGGCGAGCATCAGTTCGAGGTCGAGGTTTTCCGCGTCGCCCAACGGGTCCACTTTGCCGGAAGGATGCGGCACGGACGGGTTTTCGAACACGCGCACTACGTGCGCCAGCGCGTCCACTTCGCGGAGTTGCGTCAGCGCGGCGGACTCGCGGCCCTTCTCGCGGACGATGCCGCCAACGTCCACATACTCAACCGTTGCGAAGGTGACTTTCTTCGGCTTGTAGAGTGCCGCGAGCTTATCAATCCGCGGTTCCGGCACCCGTGCCACGCCGACGTGCGTCGCCTGCGCCCCTGCTCGCGTGTCCAGGTGCGCCTTCGTCAGTATCTTGAAGAGTGTGGTCTTGCCGGTCTGTGGAAGTCCTATGATCCCTGTTTGCATGGACCTGCGAGTCTAGCATGGCCGAGCCGCGAACGCAGAACGCCCGCGCGCCTGTCGAATCCTGAGTTTTTCGAAATGTGCCCCCGGCGGCACGTGGGTGTGCAGGACTTCGTGACGTCCGCAACATCACAGGTCTAAAATCTCTAGGATGGGACGCCCTGAACGATCTCGTTTGGCTCTTATTCTGCCCGCCGCCGTGTTCTGCTGGCTCGTGCCTGGGCCGCCAGCACGGCAAGTGTCTGCGCAGACGCAGCAGGGGAAACCGGGACAAGCCCAAGCTCAGGGGGACACGACCGGACAAATTTCCGGGCACGTCTATCGCTCGGACAGTGGAGAACCTATCGCGAAAGCTATCGTGACGCTGCGCTCGTTACAACGCCCGAACCCACAGGTCGTGCAAACCGGCGCGGATGGCGCGTTTGTTTTTCGCGAGCTTGAGCCGGGGACATACATGGTGCAGGCGGAGCGGACTGGATTCGTCCCCAAGGGCTATGGCCAGGAAGGCGCGGGACGAAATTCTACGATCAACCTGAGTGCCGGCCAGACTTTGAACGATATGAACATACCGCTTGAAATGGCCGGGGTGATTTCCGGAAACGTGACCGACGAGGGCGATGAGGCCATGGAAGGCATCGCGGTCGCGGCAATGCGGCTGCGGTATTTCGCCGGCGGTCGTGAAGATGTGGTGATCATGCACACCGAGCGCACGGACGATCTCGGTAACTTTCGTCTCTCGGGTCTGATGCCGGGCTCGTATTACCTGCAGGCGGGCGGCGCCGAAGGAGGAGGACGAGGTAGCGTTAACGCGAGCTACCGCCGGATATACTATCCTTCCGCCAGCTTGTTGAACGGAGCCCAAACGATTCAGGTCGCCGCAGGCAATGAGATCAGAGGGATCCATCTTTCCATTCCGTTGCAAGTTGGCTACAGCATCAGTGGTGTGGTTACGGACACGGAAGAGGACGGGCCGCGCCCGTACAACATCATGGTGCTTCTTAGCGAAGGGAGCGCCGAATCCGCCGGTTTGCCCGTGGCGACGACCGTCACGCATACCGACGGGTCGTTCATCGTGCATGGTGTGCCCGCAGGCGATTACGTGTTGGTTGCGCGCGGCACGGGAGGCCGCGAACTCAGCCCAGGCGCAGATGTATTGTCAGTCGTCCAGGGCGACCCGGGCACGGGAATCGCGAGCGTGACGGTGGCAAATGCCGACGCCAGCGCAAACATTGTGATCGGACGCGCGGGCGCGGTCCGCGGCGAAATCGCGGTGGGCGGAGCGAAGGGCGCCGGATCCTTCGGTGTCTCCGTTGCGCTCGAGGCGTTAGGCGGGCGACGTGCCGGGTCGCGGACTTCGGTCGGTCCCGGCGGGACCTTCGCGATCGAAGGAATCGCGCCGGGACGATACAGTTTCGTGGTCGCAGGGGCGCCGATGCTGTACGTCAAACAGGCAACCTGTGCGGGAGCCGATTATACGGTGCAACCCGTAATGATGGATTCGGGCACGCTACTGACCGACTGCAAAATTCTGCTGGCCAACGATGCCGGCGCGTTCACCGGCCGGGTGACGGATGGAAACAACGGCGTGCCGGATATGGTGGTGGTGGCCATCCCGGAGCCGCGCACGCTGCGACGCGTAGCTCGCTATGCCATGAGAGGCAAGACCGACGGGAATGGGCTATTTCACATCGTTGGCGTGATTCCGGGCGAGTACGAACTCTTTGCCGTGCCGGAAGATGAATACGGGAGTTACTTCGCGCTTGATTTCGCCGACCGCAATCAAAACAGCGCGACCCGCGTGTCGCTAAAGCCGGGTGAAAACCAGGTTGTGATGTTGACGCCGACTGTGCCGCAGTGACAGAAGCCTTGCTGCTTCGCTCGCCAGAATGCCATCCCTAAGAAATGTAAGCGACTTCCGGGAGGGGATGTTAGTTGCTGCGAACGGTGAGATACATCGCGGCGATGCCCAGGAGCAGCACGGTCCCTTCGATCCATACCGAATAGTGGTGCAGTTGATCGAACTGAGCGCGCAGCGGGTTGTCCGCCGCGGTGTTCGAGACCGAGCCAGCCTGTGCGTCCATCTGCCGCCGCAACTGCGCCATATGTGCGGTGACGACAAATTGCGAAACCGCGGTGAGCACGATCATCAGCAGCACAATCACGATCACCGCGCGCGCGAAAGACGCAAACGAGGCGTGACGCAGGAACGCCACCACCAGGTAAACGACGCCGGCCCCGATTCCGATCAGGTGCAGCCGCGAAAGCGTGAACCGCACGATGTCCGCGGCCAAAGTTTGGTTCGGCATCACACTGAAGGCTCCGGGCGCCACCACAAAGCTCAGCAGGCAGATCCCGCCGATCCATACTCCCAAACACAGAAACTCAATCGTGCGCAGCGTGGTTGACATGGCTGGTTTTGGCTAGGACGCGGCGGCCCATCGGCTACCGCTCCAAGCACGGACAGAGTATCACAGCGTTTAGTGTGGAGGGGTCGCGACTGGCCGGGGAGCGAAGTGCGGACTGCCGTGGAGCGCGCGAGAATGCCGGTGACACGGGCGCCAAGCGCAGACCAAACCCAGATCGCAAACGAAGATCAGAGGTGCGAGTCGAAGACGCGATCCGTGCGCGACGCTATCGGGGCAAGAACCACGGTAGCACGCGTATAACAGGCAAGGAACTGGGCAAATTGCGCGGCGGACACGAGAAAGATGATTACGTTGAGTAGCATCGGTCTGCGCTTCCAGAAGAGGATGCCGGACCGGATCGTGTTACTCAATGGTACCTTGGAACTACTTCTTCAGTGCTCCGCGATTCAGGTTGGCCGCGCGCGGAAAACGCGTCCGCTGACTCACTCTTTGAACACAACTGGACCTTCGCCTTTCTGAATCGCCGTGGAAATGATGGGAGAATTGATTGGGCGTGGTGGGCGATCAAGGACTTGAACCTTGGACCTCTCCCGTGTGAGGGGAGCGCTCTAACCAACTGAGCTAATCGCCCATACCGAGAAAATACTAACAGAACCACGGGGCAATTCAACCCATGCCGACAACCGCCATCACTTCCATTCCGCAAACGAACGCCGCATCCCCGCCGGCCCTGGCCGCGCGGCTGGCGCGCACGATTGCGCTGGTGATCAAGGGCAAGGACGACGTAATCGAGCTGGCGCTGATTGCGCTGCTGGCGCGCGGGCACCTGCTGATCGAAGACGTCCCGGGCGTGGGGAAGACCACGCTGGCGCAGGCCCTGGCGCGGTCGTTTCATTGCACGTTCCACCGGATTCAATTCACCTCCGATCTGCTGCCGAGCGATGTGATCGGCATCACCGTTTTCAACCAGGCGCGGCAGGAATTCGAGTTCAAGCGCGGGCCGATCTTCGCCAATATCATCGTGGCCGATGAAATCAACCGCACCACGCCGAAGACACAATCGGCCCTGCTCGAGGCCATGAACGAAGCGCAAGTGACGGTGGACAACCACACGCATCCACTGCCGCAGCCGTTTATGGTGCTGGCCACGCAGAACCCCGTCGAGCACCACGGCACCTATCCGCTGCCGGAGTCCCAGCTCGACCGCTTTATGCTGCGCGTGCGCATGGGCTATCCGGCGCCAGCGAGCGAAAAAGAGATCCTGCGCGAGGCGAGCGGACGGCCCGCGGTGGAAACGCTCGAACCCGTAATGGAAGCGGACGACGTGGCCGCGATGCAGGCGGCCGTCGAGCGCGTGCGCGTGGACGAAAGCCTGCTGGACTATGCGCTCGAGATCGTGGCGCGCACGCGGCAGAGCGAACAATTGAGCCTCGGTGTGAGCACTCGCGGCGCGCTGATGCTGCACCGCGCGGCGCAGGCGCGCGCATTCTTGCAGGGGCGCGGCTATTGCCTGCCGGATGATTTCAAGCAGTTGATCGTGCCGGCATTTGCGCACCGCGTGATCGTGAACACGCGGTATGTCTCCACGCAAAAGAAATCAGAACAGGCCGAAAACCTGTTGCGCGAGATGGTTGAATCGGTGCGCGTGCCGTTGTGAACGCGAGATTGAATCGCTAAAAATCAGATGCCCGCAGCTAGGCAAGGGCAGCCCACAGAAACCCTTCGACAATCGTGAGCGCCAGGATTACATCTCCCGCAATTCTGCCGGGCAGAGTGCGCGCCGAGCGAACTGCCTGGCGCAGCTTCACCGTGGCGATGATCGCGCTGGCGATTGCGTTCGTGGTGGCCGTCTACTCCGGCGCCGCGGTGGAAACCGCGTCGTTGTGGACGGCCGCGATCGCCGGACTCGGCTCGCTGGCGCTCGCGGGCTGGACGGCGGTGACAATCGTGCCGGTGTTGGCGCGGCGCACACCGCTGCGATGGCTGGCCTATCAGGTGGATTACCGCGTTACGCGCGAGGGCGTGATCTATCTCGTGGGAGTGTTTGCGGTCGCGCTCGCGGCGCTCAACACCGGAAATAACCTGCTGTTTCTGGTGCTCGGCTGCCTGCTCGCGGTGATTTTGCTTTCGGGAATTGTGTCGCGCATCACCCTCACCGGGATCGAGTTGAAGCTGACTCTGCCCGAGCACGTTTTTGCGGCGCAGCCGGCGCCGGCTTTGCTCGAGTTGAACAACCTCAAGCGAACGTTGCCGTCGTTTTCGTTGCGCGTGATTGGCGAAAACACGAAAGGCAAGAAAAATGCCGATGCAAAGCTGGCCAGCGCGCCACTGCTACAACAGCCGGTCTATTTTCCGTATCTGCCGCGCCAGCAAAGCGTGCGGCAATCCGTGGAGCTGACCTTTCCGCGCCGTGGTGTGTACCGCCAAAAAATGCTGGCGTTGAGGACGCGCTTCCCTTTCGGCTTCCTGGAAAAGACCCGGAAGGTCCCCGCGGAGGCGGAGATCGTGGTGTATCCGCCAATTGCGCCGACGGAAGAGTTCTACGCGATCCTTCCGCTAATCAGCGGAGAAATCGAGAGCCACATGCGCGGGCGCGGGAATGACCTCTACGCGATCCGCGATCTTGCGCCCACCGACAACGCCCGCTTCGTGGACTGGAAGGCGACGGCGCGCGCGGGTACTTTGAAGGTGCGCGAGTTCGCGCGCGAAGATGAGCGCCGCGTGCTGCTTGTGCTCGATCCATTTTTTTATGGAAGCGCGATTTCGCCTGAGTGCGCCCGCAAATTCGAGCACGCCGTGGAGCTTTGCGCGTGCCTCGCGTGGCATTTCTACGAGCTAGGCTCGGTGATCGGTTTGCGTACAGCAAGCGCGGAGGTACAGCTCGCGCCGGGGGCGGTCTCGATTTATGACGTGCTGGGACGGTTGGCGCTCGCCGATCCACGCGAGGCGGATTCGCGGCGCGATTTCCTGCGCGAAATTGCCGACGACTCGCAGGGGAGCTCCCCAGTGTTCAAGATCGTGCTCACCTGCCAGCCGCGTGGCCTGATTCCTACCTCGCTTTGGGCGTCCTCTTACGTACTTTTCTTCGACTCACTCTGATCTGGCTGCTCAGCGAAAGCGAGCGCGGTTCGCGGCGCTCGTGCTCTTGTGCGAAAATGGCGCGTGCCTCGCGCCAAGAAGATCCCCGTCGAGCCGTGGAATGCAACGCCGCCACAGCTTAGGCAATTCCAGACAGCTTTACTGGAGTGGTTTCGTGCGTCAAAGCGCGATCTCCCATGGCGCCGCAACCGGGATGCCTACCAAATCTGGATCTCGGAGATCATGCTGCAGCAGACGCGCGTGGCTGCGGTGATTCCCTATTACGAGCGATTTCTTGCGCGCTTTCCGGACGTGGGTGCGCTGGCGCGGTCCCGTACCGAAAGCGTGCTGCGGCACTGGGCCGGGCTCGGCTACTACAGCCGTGCGCGAAACCTGCACCGCGCGGCGCGCGAGATCGTGGCGCGGCACGCCGGAGAATTCCCGCGAAGCGCCGAAGATGCTCTTGGACTAGCCGGGATCGGTCAGTACACGGCCGCCGCTGTCCTTAGCATCGCGTATGGCGCGCCGCTGGCGGTGCTCGATGGGAACGTCGCGCGCGTGCTGGCACGACTTGGAGCGATTCGCGGCGATCTGCGCGAGCCCCAACGCTGGCAGGACCTCGCGAGCGCGGCGGACCGGCTGCTCACGGCAGGTCACGCGGGCGATTGGAATCAAGCGATGATGGAACTGGGCGCAACGATTTGCACTCCGCGCGCGCCACGCTGCCCGGAGTGCCCTGTGGCGAGCTTCTGCCGCGCGCGGGCATTGCGTATCGTGAACGAAGTACCGGAGAAACGCCGGAAGCGTGAAACGGTGCGCGTGGTGCTTGCCGCGGCGGTGTTCCTCGACGCGCACGGGGAGACTCTGCTGGTGCGGCCACGAGGAAATAATGGCGGCGATGCGCATAACGCTGACGGCGAGGATTCCGACGGGCTGTTCTCGCGCCTTTGGCAATTCCCTGCCGTCGAAGTGCGTTCAAAAACTCATGGGAAACGCGAACACGACGCAGAAGATACTGCGCGCGCGCTGCTGACCGGACTTCGCAAGTATTGCGGAGCCGCGGTGGAAACAATGCGGGACAACCTCGAGGCGCTGCCAACGCTGCGCCACACCGTGACGTTTCGCGACATCACACTCGTGCCGTTTCTGGCTCGTGTCGCAAGGTTGCCGCGGATTCCCGAGGCGCGGACGCTGCCCCTCGATGAGATTGACCGCCTGCCGGTATCGTCGGCAACGCGAAAGATCGCGGCGGTTGCCCTGCGGTCCTGCAGACCCGGACGAATACCGGGCCCCTTCGCAGGCAAGCAAGCAGGTTGCCGCAACCATTTCGCTGCAAGAGCTTGAGGGCTCCGAAGGTACCCCTGGGCTATACCGCGCGTGCTTATCGGGTACGTTACTGGTTTGCGCCGCGCCCGCCAAAGCCTCACTCCGCGCTGATAAGATTGATCTGCTGCTTGAAACACCGCTCGAATGTCCTACGGCTCCAAATCGGAATCCGCGAGTTTCGCCACATCCGCGAGCGCGCCTCCGCGCAATACCCTGCTTGCAGGCTACTTTGAAGCGTCGCTTTACCTGCTGCTGTTAACGGCCGTGCTGACGCTTGCTTTCACGGGGCGGCTTGATGCGTTCAGCACGATCGCGGCTCCGTTTGCGCTGTTGTGGAAAGGTTGGCGGCGCTGGTGCGGGCATGGCGCGGAGCTTTCGCATCGCGTCGCGACGATCTGTGTGCTGGCCTACTTCGCGTTCGCGCCGGTGGATTACCTGATATTTTCGCACGCACATGCCGAGGGCGCTCCCAACCCTTCGCTTTACGCCGCGCTGCTGGCCGCCATTCACCTGCTGCTTTTCATGACTCTTGTGCGGCTTTACAGCGCGACAACGCGCCGCGACCACCTGTTCCTGGCAATCCTTGCGTTTGCGGCGATGCTGGCGTCGGCCGTGCTCACGGTGGGACCGGCATTCCTGGCGTTTTTTGTCGTGTTCGTGCTGCTCGGCATTTCAACGTTGCTGAGCCTGGAGCTTCTTCGAGCATCCGATGGCGCGGCGACGCCGCCGCTCGACCCGGCAAGCCCCTCGGCGCGGCGGGTGGCTCGGGCGTTGAGTCTAACGTCTGTCGAAATAGCCGTGGGTGCGATCGCGCTCGGGGCGGTGATTTTCTTTGTGCTGCCGCGCTTCGCCGGGGGATATTTTTCGGGTTACTCGGTTCGGCCCTCGTTGATGACCGGCTTCAACGAGAACGTCGAGCTTGGCCAGATCGGCGAAATCCAGAAAAGCAGCGCCGTGGTGATGCGTGTAAAGATCGAAGGCGAGCCGGGGCGGTTCAGCAGCGTTCACTGGCGCGGGATCGCGCTGACGACGTTCGACGGCTGGCGCTGGTCAAATCATGCCGGCCCTCGGCAAGTGATTGAGCCCGGAGACGACGGATGGTTCCCGCTGATCACGACGGCGAGTTACGACGGGAGGTTGCAGCGATCCGCGAAAGGTGCATCCGGCCGGCAGCTCCATTACGAGATTTTGCTCGAGCCGGTGGCGAGTGACGCACTATTCCTTGCGGCCGACGCAACCAAAGTGCGAGGGCGGTTCGCCAGCGGCTCGGGACTGGCGGATACCCTTCACCGCAGCTATCTGCTCATGGATTCGACGCGCTCGATCTTCAATCCGTATCCGAAATACACCGAGCTGAGTTACGAGGCGACTTCGGTTGCGCCGCCGTGCCACGAAGATCAGTTGCGCGCTGCCAGTACGGATTATCCGGCGGACATCCGCAACCGCTATTTGCAATTGCCGGCGCTCGATTCCAGAATCCCTCCGCTTGCCGTACAGGCGACTGCGGCGGCCGCGAACCCGTACGACAAAGCCGTGGCGCTGGAAAAATACCTGCGTACGCACTACGGCTACACGCTGGAATTGACGGCCTTGCCGGTGAACGACCCGCTGGCGACATTCCTCTTCGTGCGGCGGGCCGGACATTGCGAATACTTCGCCTCCGCCATGACGGTGATGCTGCGCTCGCTGGGCATTCCCGCGCGCTATATCAATGGCTTTCAAACCGGCGAGTACAACGACGTCGGCGGCGACTTCATCGTGCGCGCAAGCGACGCACATAGCTGGGTCGAAGCGTATTTTCCGGGCGCCGGATGGATCGAATTCGACCCTACACCGGCGAGCGATGCAGGAAAGCCTATGTGGTTTGCGGCGTTTGCCAAATATTGGGACTGGTTCCAATTGCAGTGGGGCGACTGGGTGGTGAATTACGATTTTCTGCACCAGATCGCCATGGCGCAGGGCGTGCAGCATACATCGCACGAATGGATCGCAAATGCACGCCAGCGCTTCAATCAGATGTATGACGCGATGAATCACGCGATGCTGGCGCGCATGCGCGGTTCACAGCCGGGCGGATCGCGATCGGCTCCGTTGAAAATTCCGGCCCTGATCGCAGCGGCGTTTGCGGGGTTGCTGCTGCTCTTGCGCGGCGAGCCGCTTCTCGCGCGGCTGGCGGCGTTCTGGAATTTGCGCATGAGAGGCGCGGGCATGATGACACCAAAGCTCGCAAGCCTGCAGTATGAGGAAATGCTGCGCTTGTTCGAGCGGCGCGGCTGGCGAAAAGCCGCGGGGACAACCGCATTCGAGTTTGCCGCTTCTATTCGGCAGCCGGAGCTGGCGCTGCCGGTTGGCCGGCTGACGGAGATCTATCAGGCGACGCGGTTTGGCGGCTCGGAGGCGAATCTGCAAGGTTCTGCAGCGCTGCTCAACGAGATTCGAGAGCGTCTAAGAGCGTAGCGGCGCGCGCGATAGGCAGCCGGGAATCGCTCTATTTTCCGCAAACAATCCTCTTTCACCCGGCGCTAGTAGTGTCCTTGGTTGGGTTCGCGATTTTTGCAACCAAAGTCCTCTGCAGAAATTCCGGGATGAATCGCTCGTCGTCGCTTCCAAAGGAGCACGATCACCAACAGACTGAACCATAAGCCCTCTTCCACCCGCCCTTTGACCAGATCTACGAGAACGAGGACAACAACCGGACTCCCCAGCAGAATGACTCCTCCAAGCCAGATTCGCGTGAACATTTTTACCTAGCGGAGAGAGTCAAAATAACCTTCGATTAGCGTGCCTCGAGCTTCAGGTAGAAGGTTCCCGTAGAGCTGTGGGCCGAAATCGTTACGCCAGTACCAGTTTGGCCGTTTGTGCAAATAAAGCTCGTAGCCGTCAATCCAGCCAATCACCGGTTTCGAACGCCTGTAGCCAGGGCGAAAGAACATTGCTTGCCGCTCTGGGTCTATAGATTTAAGCAGCCGACGCCGACATTCCTCCGTGTCAAAATCCGTGTGTAACGTGGTGAAATGTCTGAATTTCATAGGAAGACGTCGCAGCCGCAAGAAAGACTACACCATGATAAGAGTTCGTTTCCAAGCTTAGAAGCTGCGCGGCGCTGCGGCAGCTCGCGCGGCATGTGCTAGAATTGTGGTTTCATCACGCCATGCCGAAACCTGTAGAAAGCCCTTACCTGCAAAACGATGCCCCGGCTGAGGTTGCGCCGAAGGTGGGCTTCGTCAGCCTCGGCTGCCCAAAAAACTTGGTGGATAGCGAAGTGATGATGGGCATTCTGGCGCGCAATGGGTACGAATTGACTCCCACCGCGAGCGAGGCGGAAGTGCTGGTCGTAAACACTTGCAGCTTTATCGAGCCCGCGCAGAAGGAATCCATCGAAACCATCCTCGAAATGGCCGAGTACAAGAAATTTGGAGCTGCGCGCCGGCTGATCGTGGCGGGGTGTTTGGTGGAACGCTATCGCAAAGATATCCTCGAGCAGATCCCCGAAGTGGACGCCGTGATCGGGACAGGCGAAGTCGAGCAGATTCTGCGGGCGGTGCGCGGCGACGTTTCGTCGGAGCTTGCTGGCGCTGCCACAGCAACCGCTTCGGACTTTTTGTACCACGACATGACGCCACGGCTGCTAACCACGCCGCGCCATGCCGCCTACATCAAGATTGCCGAGGGCTGCGATCATCCGTGCGCGTTCTGCATTATTCCGCAACTGCGCGGCAAATTCCGCAGCCGGCGATTCGAATCGGTGGTTCGCGAAGCGGAGAATCTGGCACGGGCCGGCGTTCAGGAAGTCACACTGATCGGGCAGGACACGACCAGCTACGGCGAAGACCTCGGTCTGCGGGACGGTTTAACGCAATTACTCGCGCGCCTCGCAGGCGTCAAAGAGCTCGCTTGGGTGCGGTTTCTCTACGCATACCCGAACCGAGTGACGCAAGGCCTGCTGGACACGCTCGCGGAGCATCCTCGGCTCGTGAAGTATCTGGACATGCCGTTGCAGCACGCCTCCCGGAGCGTGCTCGCGGCAATGAAGCGCGGCTCCTCGGGCGATGCGTTTCTGAGGCTGCTCGAGCGAACACGCGCGACGATCCCGGGCGTTTCCCTGCGTACATCTTTTATCGTCGGCTATCCCGGCGAGACAGAGAGCGATTTTCAAGAGCTGTGCGGCTTTGTGCGCGCGGCGCAATTTGATTGGATGGGCGTTTTTACCTATTCCGATGTGGATACGGCTGGAAGCTATGCGCTCGAAGCGAAAGTCTCCGAAGACGCCAAAGTGGCGCGGCGCGACAAGCTGATGGCTATCCAGCGCAAGATCTCCGCGCAAAAACTGAAGGCGCGCGTCGGACGCACCGAGATCGCGCTTCTCGAGGGGCCGTCAAAGGAAAGCGAGCTGCTCTGGGAAGCGCGCCTCGAGGGCATGGCGCCGGAAATTGACGGCAAGGTCTACATCAATGACGTCGCGGGCGCTTCTGAGGCAAACCACGCAAATGGAAATGGCGAGTTGGACGCCGATACTCTTCCAAAGGCGGGCGACTTGGTTCGCCTGGAGATTACCGAAGCGCACGATTACGATCTCGTTGGCCGCGTGACGGAAATTGTCCACCGAGCTGAGCGGCCGGAGCCGGCAATCTTGCCGCACGCCGCCGCGGGTCCCGCGCTGCGCATCGCAACGGACGCGCCGCTTCGGGTCCTGGCTTAGCTCCGCACGCAGCGAGACATAACCCGTCGTTTCGGCACGAGGCCGCATGAAATTCAAGTGCCCGATTTGCAAGAAGCCCACGGAGTCGGAAAACAATCCTGATTTTCCCTTCTGCGGCGAGCGGTGCAGGCTGCTCGACCTCGGCAATTGGGCGGCAGAGCGATACGTGGTTTCGGAACCGGCGTTTGATGACGATGAATCAGAGGAGCCGAGCCTGCCGTCTTCTGAGCCCTTCGACGACTCCGGCTCAGAAAATTGACTCGCAAAGTCCATCTCGAAGTATGATCCGGCCTCGTCCCGGCTATGAGTGATGCGCCTCCCAACGCTCGAAAGCCTCGCCTCTCTTATCTCCTGGCAACAGTATTCGGCGTCGGCTATTTGCATCCGGGGCCGGGCACGTGGGGTTCGCTGATCGGCGTTGGTGTTTCAATCCTATCGGCATATCTGGGATCGCGCTGGCGGAATGCCGCTCTTCATGCTGATTTCGCTCGGGGCTTCTGGAGCGTTGGATTTCTCCCATCGTATGCAGGCGATCTCGCTATGCTGCTGGTCTCCGCCGTTGGTGTTCTCGTTGCGGATCGCGTCGCGCGGCATTCCGGGGTCAAAGACCCGCAATTCGTTGTGATTGACGAAGTCTCCGGCCAATTGATCGCACTCTCTTTGCCCTTCGTGGTGCTAAACTGGAAAAGCTGGTTGCTGGGTTTTATACTGTTTCGCATCTTCGATATCTGGAAGCCGTTCCCGGCGCGACAAGCGGAATCCCTTCCCGGCGGCTGGGGCATCATGGCCGACGATTGGATTGCCGGAATTTATGCCGCGTTGGTTCTCGCATTGGCGCAGAGGCTCGGACTCTAGTTAGGCGCGGCCGCAACAACCAATATGGGTCACGGACTCAATCAAGGCTTGGCGAGCAACGGTATCCCTCGCATCGAGCGCATCACTCCCACCGCGGCGATCCCCGGAGGCGAAATCACCATACACGGAAGCGGGTTCGCCTCGGCGAACCACGTGCGGGCGCGCGTCAATTTTGGAGAAGCCGAAGCGAGCGTGCTTTTCCAGGCGGAAAAGTATCTGGTTGCCCGGGTGCCGGAGTCAGGATCGGGAACGGTTCGCGTGATCACCAGCATGGGAGAAAGCCAGGCGTCTCCGGTGTCGCTTGGGCGCCAGATTGCCGATAATTTGCATCCCGTGGCGAGTCCGGCTGTGGATCATGACGGAAATATCTACGTGACGTTCAGCGGACAGCGGGGGCGGCGCGTGCCCGTGTCGCTCTACAAGATCACTTCTAATTTCACCGTGAAGCCCTACGTGACGCAGCTTATCAATCCGAGCGGGCTTGCGCTCGATCGAGACGGCACGCTCTATGTTTCTTGCCGCCATGACGGAACGATTCATCGCGTGACGCCCGATGGGCGCGCCGAGCTGTGGATTGAGGGCATGGGCATCGCGACCGGACTCGCGTTCGATCACGAAGGCAATCTCTACGTCGGCGATCGCAGCGGCACGATTTTCAAAATCAGCCCGGACAAGCAGATTTTTGTCTTCGCGACCATCGAGCCTTCCATTGCGTTCTATCATCTGGCCTGCAGTGCGTCGGGCGACCTTTACGTGAGCGGTCCGACGACATCGAGCTTTGACCGTGTTTATCGCATCTCGGCGGGCGGCGAGCCGAAGCTGTTCTACCGCGGGTTGGGCCGGCCCCAGGGCCTCGCTTTCGATCGCGGCGGGAATCTTTATGTGGCCGCTTCGCTCAGCGGGCGGCGCGGAATCGTGCGCATTACACCGGAGGCGAAAGCGGACTTGGTACTCAGCGGAAACGATTTGGTTGGGCTGGCGTTGATGCCCGCCCGTCGCGCCTACATCACCACCACGAGCGCACTTTTCAGTATTGATTGGGACGTCGAGGGATTACCTCTGCCGATTTGACGGATCTCGCGTGCTCCGCCTCGCCAATGACTTGCTTTGCCGTATCGCTCTCGGGTAATAATCCAAACAATGAAAGCCGAAATCATTGCTGTAGGCTCGGAGCTCTTGACTCCTGACCGCATCGACACAAATTCCCTCTTTCTGACCGCCGAATTAAACAAGCTGGGTATTGAAGTCATTCGCAAGACGGTGGTCGGGGACAAGCGCGCCGATGTGCGCGAGGCATTCGCTACCGCGCTGGCGCGCGCCGACGCGGTAATCTCAAGCGGCGGCTTGGGGCCCACGGAAGACGACCTCACCCGTGAATCTGTGGCCGAACTACTCGGCCGCAAACTCGTATCCAATCTTGAAGTATTGCGCAGCATCCAGGAACGATTTCGCCGCCTGGGCCGGCAGATGGCCGAGGTGAACGCGCGGCAGGCCATGGTGCCGGAGGGCGCAACGGTTCTTGAGAACTCGCGCGGAACCGCTCCTGGATTGTGGCTCGAGACGCAAGACCGCGTGGTGGTGCTCTTGCCGGGTCCGCCACAAGAGCTGCAGGCCATGTTCGCGCGGCAAGTGGCCGAGCGCCTGGCGCGACGCGCGGGGGGGCTGCGGCAAGTGGTGCGGGAGTTGCGCGTCACCGGCATGACGGAGTCCGATGTCGAGCAGCGCATCAAGGGGATCTATCTCGAGTACGAGGATGTGCACACCACGATTCTGACTGCGCCGGGTGAGATTCAGGTTCATCTCCGCACATGGACGGCTGACGCGCCGGCGGCTGAGAAACTCCTCGTTCTGATGGTCGAACGCATTTCACTGGCGCTGGGCGAGAGCATTTTCACCACGCAGAGCCAGTCCATCGAGGAAGTGGTCGCGGAGGCCCTTAACCGCCACGAAGCAAGCATTTCGACCGCCGAAAGCTGCACCGGCGGGCTGCTGGCGGAAAGGCTGACACGGATTCCTGGGAGCTCCAGCTACTTTCTGGGCGGCGTCGTAAGTTACAGCAACGAACTGAAGACCGCCTGGGCGGATGTGCCTGCCGCGGTGATCGGCGCGCACGGGGCGGTGAGCCCCGAAGTGGCGATTGCACTAGCGGATGGAATCCGCCGGCGTACCGGAAGCACGCTGGGCGTTGGCATCACCGGCATTGCAGGTCCCAGCGGCGGCACACCTGAAAAGCCCGTGGGACTCGTGCACATTGCTCTGGCTGACGGTGTTCAATCGCACGAACGAGGGCTGCATTTTCCCGGCGACCGCGACCGCGTGCGCTGGCAGGCTTCGCAATCGGCGCTTGACATGGTGCGCCGCTACTTTCTTGCGGCGGCTCGCGCGCGACCGGGCGCAAAGGGGTGAAGCGTTGCGTCTCTTCGTGGCCATGGACTTGAGCGATCAGGTTCGCGCGTCCATCGCCGAATTCCGCGAGAAGCTCCGCCGCCTTTGTCCGCCCGCGAAATGGACGCGTGTGGAAGGAATGCATGTGACGCTGAAATTCGTCGGCGAAGTGCGAGACGAAAACCTAAGCCCCATTCAGGCCGCGCTCGCCCAGATTCATTCCTCTGCCCCCGTGCACATGGCTTTCCGGGGAGCGGGCTTCTTCCCTTCTGCGAAGCGTCCTCGCGTCTTCTGGGCGGGCATTGCAGCCAGTCCGAACCTCGCCGAAATCGCGAAGGAAATCGGAGCAGGGCTCGTGCCGCTCGGGATCGAGCCCGAAAACCGAGAGTTCCATCCTCACCTGACGCTCGCCCGCTTCGAAGCGCCTCAAAGATTGGAACCCTTGCACGACGCGCTTCGCCAGGCTGGCGATCTGGATTTTGGCGCGGTGCAGACGCGCGAGTTTCACCTCTACCAGAGCAAGCTTCTGCGAGGCGGAGCACAGTACACGAAGCTGGCGAGCTTCCCATTCTCCGGGGGCGTGTCGTGACCCCGGAGGCGCTGAATCATTGGTGGTGGCTCTCGTTGGCGGCCTACTTCATAGGCTCGGTGCCGTTTGGATATCTGATCGCGCGCCGGGCCGGACTGCGCGACATCCGAACACAGGGAAGCGGGAACATCGGCGCGGCCAACGTAGCTCGCGTGGTAGGAACTGGCGCGGGAGCAGCAACGCTGCTTCTGGACGCGGCCAAAGGACTTTTTGCTGTTTGGCTGGCAGCAAGAATCACCGGCTGGAGTGCAACTTGGATGATTATCGCCGCGCTCGGCGCAATTCTCGGCCACACGTACCCGTTGTGGCTCGGCGGGCGGGGCGGACGCGGTGTAGCCACAGCAGCGGGCGCGTTCGTGCTGATTTGCTGGCCTGCGGTGTTCGCCGCCGTGGCCATTTGGGGTGTCGTCTTGGCTGCCTGGCGTTACGTTTCGCTCGCATCGGTTTTTGCCGCTGCAGCTCTGCCGATTTTCACCTATCTGCTGTACGCCCCGGGGCACGCTCCCTCCCGCGCGGTCTCCATCGGGACGACTCTTGCTTCCCTGCTGATCATCTTCCGGCATCGCGAAAACATTGGACGTCTCGTCGCCGGAACCGAGGCGCGCATCGGGACGGGGCGCCGCACATCTTCCTGAAATGAAAAGAATCGCGATCATTGGCGGCGGAAGCTGGGGCACCGCGCTTGCGCTGGCCCTCGGACGTAGCCGCCGGCTGCAGGCGCTCTCGCTATGGGTGCACGATGCAGAGTTGGCGGAGATCATCCGCACCACGCGCGAGAATCCCGTCTACCTGCCGGGATTCAAGCTGCCGGACGAGGTTAGTGTCACTTCTGGGCTGTCACGCGCGCTTCGCGGGGCGGAGATCGTACTCGGAGTCATTCCGTCCGCGCACGCTCGAGCCGTGTATTCTGCGATGCTGCCGGACGTCCAGCCTGCGGCCGCGCTGGTGAGTGCGACCAAGGGCATCGAACATGACACCCGCTTGCGAATGACGGAAGTGATTAAGGCCGTGCGCAACACTCAAGCCGGATCAACCTCTTTCGAGCGAGTTGCTGTGCTTTCAGGTCCTTCCTTTGCTCACGAGGTCGCGCGGGGCGATCCGACGGCGGTGGTGATTGCGTCGGAGGAAAAAGCACTTGCAGCCGAACTGCAGGAAGAATTCTCCGGGGCAACATTCCGGCTTTATACAAACGATGATGTAATCGGCGTTGAGTTAGCCGGAGCCGTGAAGAACGTGATCGCTATCGCGGCTGGCGTCTGCAGCGGTCTCGGCTTTGGGGCAAACACCACCGCCGCTCTGCTGACGCGCGGCCTGGCGGAAATGACGCGTCTGGCGTGCGCCATGGGAGGCCGTCGCGAGACGCTGGCGGGCTTGGCAGGCATGGGCGACTTGGTGCTTACTTGTACCGGGGCGCTAAGCCGGAACCGGGCGGTGGGCGTCGAGCTTGGCCATGGACGTGCCCTCCCGGAGATCCTCGCCAGCACGCGGATGGTGGCGGAGGGCGTGGGGACGTGCCGCGCGGCACGCGAGTTGGCGCAACGCGTGGGCATTGAGATGCCCATCACCGAGCAAATGTATGCGGTACTTTACGAAGGACGCCCTCCGCGCGAAGCAATCCGCGAATTGATGGAGCGCCGGCTGAAAAGCGAATAGCTGCATACGGACGCGCCTAGTACTGGCCGCAAGTGCAGGCCGTATCTGATCCGCTACGGGGCCAAAGCCGCATTCTCAACCCGTCCCGCTGCACCCCTACAATAGATATGGCGGATCATCCGTGTCCTGGCAAATCCTCAAGTCGCTGCATCTTCACCGTCCCCGCATTCTTTGGATGGTGCTGGGGGCGTTGCTGCTGGTAAGCATCGTGCCAATTGGGCTGTACCACCGCCAGGTGCTGCGGCTCAGCCAGGAAAAGCTCGAATTCAACGAAAGCGTGCAGGAAACAGAGCTGACTCGCTCGATGGCCGAGCAGATTGACCTCTTCGAATCCACGCTCAAGGAACAGCTCGTCAGCGAAAGGCAAATCCTCGCTCTGACCGGGCTGATTGACAACGTCAATGATCCCGTCAACGAACCCAAAGTGCGTCGGCTGCTCGAAAACTTTGTGATGGGCAATCCAAACATCCTGTATCTGACGGTGGTTGGAACGGACGCCAAGGGGGATGAGGCTGGCGGCTTCCGAGCCGAGCAAGATCCGTTCGTCAGCAATGCTTTGCAGCGCGCCTTCGCCTCCACCGTACAGTTGCTCGAGTTCCGCAGCGATCCTCTCGCGCTCGATCCGGGAAACCGCCCCGCATTCGTGATGGCCGTGCCGCTCGAATCCAACGGGCATTTCACGGGGATGCTGGCCGCCGTGGTATCGCTGGACCGCATTCTGCAGCGGCTGCAGGAGGCGAGCACGCACGACCGCGTGGTGTTCGTTGTGGATCATTCCGGGCACATCGTCGCGCACCCCGACACCAAGAGCAACGTGCCGGGTACTGACGTGACTTCCGTTTCGCCGGTCGTCGCGCAGATCCGCGAGCTGCCGCGCGATTTTCGCGACACGCAGACAGTGCGCTTCACGCTCCGGCAAAATGGCCGTGACGTCCCGATGATGGGCGCTTACAGCACGATACCGGAATTGAACTGGGCGGTGATTGCGCAGCGCAGCATGGACATGGCGCGCGAGGATGCCGGCGTCACCGAGTTGAACAAGCAGGCGCTGACGTTCGTGCTGGTCGTGAGCTTTGCGGCGCTGGTGATTGGATATCTCTTCGCCGTGGGCATCAGCACCCCGATCCGCGGGCTCGCGGAATCCACACGCGCGATCAGCCGCGGAGAATTTCACGAACGCACCTCGGTCCAGGGAGCCGCCGAGATCAGCGAGTTGGCCGAAACCTTCAACAACATGGCCGACGACATCGAGCAATACATCGAGCGCCTGAAGCAGGCCGCCGAAGAAAATCGAGAACTCTTCCTCGGTTCGATCCGCATGTTGGCGGCGGCAATCGACGAAAAAGATCCTTACACGCGCGGCCATTCCGACCGCGTGGCGAAATACTCGCTGATTATCGCGAAGGAGCTTGGCCTCGGCGAGCAAGAGCAGGATCGCCTGCGTATCGCCGCGTTGCTGCACGACGTCGGAAAAATTGGAGTGGACGACCGCGTCTTGAAAAAGCCCGGCGCGCTAACCGACGAAGAGTTCAAATTGATGAAGCAGCACCCGTCAAAGGGCGCAAACATCATGCGTCCGGTCGCGCAACTGAAAGAAATGCTGCCGGGCATTGAGCTGCACCACGAGTGCGTGGATGGCCACGGGTATCCCTACGGCTTGAGCGGCGACCAGATTCCGATGATGGCGCGCATCATCTCCGTCGCCGACACGCTCGATGCAATCACTACGAACCGCCCGTACCAATCCGGCATGGACCTGGAATTTGCGCTGAAGCGCATCCGCCAGCTTACGGGCACCAAGTTCGATCCGTCTGTGACGGCGGCGCTCGAATCCGCCATCGGCAGCGGCAAGATCCGGCTGAATCCAGCGCTCGTCGCCGTGTAGGGCCGCCTCAATTTCCGCGCCTTCTCTAGCCGTATACCGGTTCCTGTAAGCCGATCTGCTAGAATCCTCTAATTCGGCGTTCTTGGCCGGTGCAATCCATGATTACGCTATTCGGCAACGAAGAAAAACCCAAGCCGGGGCTGCTCGACCGCCTGAAGGAGTCCGTCAGCAAGACGCGTACGCAGCTTTCCGCGCGCGTCGAAGAACTCTTTACGGGCGCGAAGAAGATTGATCCGCAGCTCCTCGCAAAGCTCGAAACCGCGCTCATCAGCGCCGATATCGGCGTGCGCACCACACGCGAAGTGCTCGAGAGCGTGCGCGAAAAAGTGGACCGCCATGCCGTGAACGACGGCGAGCAACTCAAGGCCGAAATCAAACGGCAACTCGTCGCACACCTTACCGCTCCTGCTACCCCTTCGAATGGCGCCGGCAACAATGCAGTAGCTTCGAATCACGCCGCCGCTGCGAACATAGACGTCCGCCCACGCGTGATCTTCATGGTGGGCGTCAACGGCGTTGGCAAGACGACGACCATGGGAAAGCTCGCGCATCGCCTGCGCAGCGAAGGCCACAGCGTGATGCTCTGCGCAGCTGATACTTTTCGCGCTGCCGCCATCGAGCAACTTGAAGTTTGGGGTCAGCGCGCGGGCGTCGAGATCGTCAAGCAGAAGCCGGGCGCCGATCCTGCGGCCGTGGTCTACGACGCGCTGGCCGCGGCGCGTGCCCGCAGCACAGAGGCGGTAATCGTGGATACCGCCGGCCGGCTGCACACGAAGTCCAACCTGATGGCCGAGCTCGAGAAGATGAAGCGCACCGCGGCAAAGGTCGTCGCCGGCGCGCCGCACGAGATTCTGCTGGTGATGGATGCGACCACGGGGCAGAACGGTCTCGTGCAGGCGCGCGAATTCACCTCGGCGGTCGGCGTCACTGGGATCGTGCTCACCAAGTTAGACGGCACGGCCAAGGGCGGAATCGTCGTCGCAATCGTCCGCGAGTTGGGGCTGCCGGTCCGCTACGTCGGCGTAGGCGAGAAAATGGAAGACCTCGTTCCATTCGACGCGCAAGAGTTTGTCAACTCGCTTTTCGACTGAACAAACAATCAAGGCTCCATTCATGAAAGTCGCGCACCCATCCGTGGCACTCCACGATAAGCCGCGTCGCGGCGCAAACATGGCGAACCGCAGCAAGCGATCACGCCGGGATGACGTCCGCTGGATGCGGCGCGCACTCGATCTTGCGCAGCGAGGCACCGGTCTGGCGAGCCCAAACCCCGCCGTCGGAGCGGTTCTCGTTCGCGGCGGCCGCATGGTTGGCCAAGGCTTTCACAGCTACGACGGCCGCAAGCACGCAGAGATTCTCGCTCTGGAAGCCGCGGGCAAGAGAGCCAGCGGCGCAACCCTCTACATCAACCTCGAGCCCTGTTCCCACACCGGGCGCACCGGCCCGTGCGCCGACGCCTTGATCGCCGCGCGAGTTCGCCGGGTGGTGGCGGCAATGCGCGACCCAAATCCAGCTGTCGCGGGGCGCGGATTCCGCAAGCTGCGCGCCGCTGGTATCAAAGTTGACGTCGGTCTCTTCGAAGGCGAGGCGAGCCGCCTGAACGAAGCCTTCGCGCGTTGGATCAGGGCTGGTGTGCCATTCGTCACGCTGAAGTCCGCGATGACGCTCGATGGCCAATTGGCGCTCGCTTCACCGTCCAAGGGCAAGCCTTCAAGATGGATCACGTCACGAGAATCGCGTGCGGAGGTGCAACGCATGCGCCACGCCTCGGACGCGCTGCTCACGGGCGTAGGAACCGTCTTCGCTGACGATCCGCTGCTCACGGATCGCACCGGCCTTCCTCGCCGGCGTCTGCTGCTGCGGGTAATTTTGGATTCGCGGCTGCGCCTGCCACTGCATTCGCGAATTGTCCGCGGCGCCAGGAATGATGTACTCGTGATGACCGCGCTGCCAGCCCGTCATCCACGCGCAAAGCGCTTGAACAAAGCGGGTGCCGAAGTGGTCCAGTTGCCGCGAAAACACGGCCGCCCCGATCTGCGCGCGGTTCTGAAGGAACTCGGACGCCGCGACGTGCTGAGCGTCATGCTCGAAGCAGGAACCGAGCTGAACACCGCGGCACTCGCGGCAAACATCGTGGACAAGATCGTGGTTTTTCAGGCTCCAAAAGTATCGGGCCGAAAAGATCTGCCTTTCGCGCGGGGAAAAGTGCTTCGCGCCAGACGCGTCAGGGATTCCAGCGTGCGCCGGTTCGGTCCGGACGTCTGCATCGAGGCATATCTCCGCGAGCCTTGAAGGCCATCACGGCCGCGAGAACAATCGTCGGTCAATGTTCGTGCGCCTTTAGTTGCTCCCAGCCGGCGTAGTAACATCAGGATATGTTCACCGGAATCATCGAGCATCACGGTGTGGTCTCCGCGTTGGATCGCAGCGCCAACGGCGGCCGCGTCCGTGTGCGTGCTCCGGAGTTGGCCTCCGGCCTCGCGATTTCCGGAAGTATCGCGGTGAACGGCTGTTGCCTCACTGTTGTAGAACGCGCTGCCGAGACCTTCTCCGCCGACCTTTCCCCCGAAACGTTGCGGCGAACCACTTTTGGCGACATGAAGCCCAGCGCGCGCGTCAACCTCGAGCGGCCCTTGACGGCCGGCAAAGAACTCGGCGGGCACTTCGTTCAAGGCCACGTGGATGGGGTGGGCCGAATCGTTCGACTGGATCGAGCAAGCGACAGCGAACAGACTCGCGCAAAGGAAGATATCAAGACGCCCGAAGACGCAAACTGGTGGCTCGAAATTCAAGTTCCCGGCAGCGTTACCAGCTATGTGGCGGAAAAAGGCTCGATCGCGGTGGACGGCATCAGCTTGACCATCGCCGCCGTGCGTGGTGACGTCGCGAGCTTTGCCATCATTCCCTACACCTACGCGCACACAAACCTCGTCGGTTTGCACATCGGCGATCCGGTGAACCTCGAAGCAGACATCTTGGCGAAGTACGTGGAGCGCCTGCTCGATGCGCGGAGAGGGCCCGCGGCTTCCCCCGTCTTAGCGTCGAGCGGCTTGTCGAAGAAGGCTTTTGATCGCGCGAAATCAAAATTTCGTTGAACCCGTCACCGCGACCGAATGGCCCGCCTTCTGCCGCGCGCCCCGATAGTACAGGATCAGACCGAGCAGTACCGAGAGCGTTGTCCCAGCAACCAGCTTCACTTCGAACAGAAACTTATTTGTGCTCTCGCCGGGTGGAATCAGCGACAGCACGATTCCCACCGCCACAACCGCGAACCCTAAGCCGCCCGCGATCCAAACTCCGGCCCGCCCGCCCGGGATGAGCACCGCTTGGGGATTCCGGGCCCGGTCCGGGCGATAGGAAAGCTTGATCGCGGCGGCGTACATGTAAACAAAGGGAATGAAATAGAGGATCGTCGCCGCGTCCACCAAAATCTGATAAGCGCTATTCGCCGACTCGTTGATTTGGATCACCAGCAGGACAATCGCTGAAATCACCGCCTGAACGAGAATAGCGATGTACGGCGTTTTCCATCGCGGATGAATCTTGCCGAACGCCGCGGGCAAATATCGGTCGATTCCGACGACGAAAGGCACGCGGGCGACGCCTGCCACCGTGGATCCCACGCCCCCAGCGTTGCCAATCGTGACCAGTGCCGCCGCCAGAATCCCCACCACGCCCACGCGAAGCACCGTCGAACCCAGCGACAGCGCCTGAAAAACCCCGCTCTTCGGATCAACCGGTCCAGCGGGCAGAATGGCGAGCACCGCAAATGTCCCCGCGATATAAATCGCTGCGATGGCCACCCCGGACCCGAGAATTGCGCGCGACATCGTCTGCTGCGGGTTTCTGATTTCGCCGCTCATGGCCGAGACCAATTCCAGCCCAGTGAAGGCAAACGCCAACTGCGGCCAGAAATTCACCGTGCCCCAGTCCCAATGCGGCAACATCGCTGCGAGCGTGAAATGCGTCGCGGAGCCGTGCAGGTGCCATAGAAACATCGCAACGCCCACCAGGATCACCAGCGGCAGGGTCGTACCCACGCCGCCGGCGTTCTGCAGCCATTTGCCGATGTTTAGCCCGATGATGTTCAGAAAAACCGCAACAAACAACAGCGCAAAGGATACCCACAGAAGAAACGGCCGATTCTGCGCCAGGTGCGCGGCGCCGCCTCCGCCGATGTAAGCGGCCATAGCGGCACTGGCCAGCAGAAGGCCAGGAAAATAAAAGATCGAGTAAATCCAATACGTCCACCCCGCCACGAAGCCGTGGAAGTCGCCGAAAGCCTCCTTGGACCAAACGTAAAGGCCGCCTTCTTCCGGGAATCGTGTCGAGAGCTCCACGATCACCAGCGCCGTGGGGACAAAAAAGAACACTGCCGCAATGATCCAGAGGCTGATCGAGGATTGTCCGTTGTGCGCGGCAGCCGCGATCCAGCGTGGACCCAGAACCGTGGCGATGTTGAATAGCAGCACATCCCAGAAACCCATCACGCGGCGAAGTTGGTTTTTCGGGTCAGCCGGGGCGGACTGTGTCACAGAGTTACGTCCAACGAGGGAATCAGGGCATCTTGTTCGAGAAAGTTGTGGAGAAACGGATCGGTCGAGGATTCGAAATCCTTCCACGGCCCGAAGAAGCTCACGCGACCGTCTTGCAGAAAGACCACCGTGTCCGCCAGCTTCCTGGCCAGATGGGTGTCGTGCGTCACAACGATAGACGTTTTTCGAAACTTTTGTTTCAGCTTGAGGATCAGGTCGCCCATGTGCGCGGCCATCAAGGGGTCCACCATCGTGGTCGGCTCATCGTAAAGGATTGCTTCGGGATCTTGCGCCAGCGCGCGAGCGATAGCGATGGCCCGCTTAGTGCCCGTGCTCAGCTCCGACGGCAACCGGTCGAGATCGTCCTCGACTTCGAGCATTTTCGCCAGCTCAACAACCCGTGCATCAATCTGTTCCTGCGGAAGATCGGTCTCGGAAAGTGGAAACGCAATGTTCTCGCCGACCGTGAGTGAATCGAAGAGCGCGCCGGACTGAAAGACCATGGTCACGCGCCTGCGGATCGCCGCGAGCTGGTATTCCTGCCAGCCCGTGATGTCCTGCCCCGCCACAATCACGCGGCCGGAGTCGGGTTCGAGAAAGCCCATGATGTGCTTGAGTGTGACCGATTTGCCCACGCCGCTCCGTCCCATGATCACCGCGGTCTGCCCGCGCTCGACGTGAAAGCTCACATTGTCGAGAACCTTACGATCATCGAAGGATTTCGAAACTCCGAGGAATTCGATGTAATGCTCAGGGGCGGAGGCTTTCTCTGCGCGAGAACTCTGAGGGTTGGTAGAGGCAGCCGCAGTGCTGGGATCGTGTGGATCGCGAGTGACCATGGCCGCGCCTATTCTTGATGACGCGCGTCGCGGATGCAAATCGTTTTGCGACCCCGCGCGAGATGCGGCGCCTCAGGAGTTCGATCCGCCAGGTTTGAGCCCGAAACCGCGCCCCTCGTTGGGCGAGCTTACCGGTCACTTCTGCGTGGTCCGCCATGCCTGTAAGCCATTTATAATTAGCACGTTACGAGGATAGTGCCACTGGTCCACCGTGTTAAAATTTGATGAAGAGGCTTGACACCGGAGCGTAGCATGAATATATTAGCACTCGCGTTCGACGAGTGCTAATCAGCCGCTCGAGCGCGCCAGAAGCTCCAATCACAAAAACGTTCAACCGACGAGGTAACGGAGGGCTAGACACGATGGCAGTCTCAATTACTCCCCTGCACGATCGCGTGCTGGTGAAGCGTATCGAGGAGAAAGAAAGCATTCGGGGCGGCATCATCATCCCGGATACAGCAAAAGAAAAGCCCCAAGAGGGCGAAGTCGTCGCCGTAGGCGCTGGCAAGATGGAAAAAGGCGCGCGAGTTCCGCTCGACGTCAAGGCCGGTGACCGCATTCTTTTTGGCAAGTACAGCGGTTCGGAAATCAAAGTGGAAGACCAAGAATACCTCATCCTTCGCGAGGACGAAATCCTGGCGAAGTTCGGCGGCGCAGCAAAATCAGCCAGCGGCGGCAAGAAGTAACGTCCGCATTCCAAAATTTCGTTTGACCATTTTCGAGGAGGAAGACTTTTCATGGCGAAGCAAATCGTTACAGGCGAGGCCTCCCGACAGGCTATTCTGCGCGGAGTGAACGCACTGGCGGACGCCGTCAAGATCACGCTCGGCCCCAAGGGCCGCAACGCGGTGATTGAGAAGAAGTTCGGCGCACCAGTGATTACCAAGGACGGGGTGACCGTAGCAAAGGAAATCGAGCTGAGGGATCCGCTCGAAAACATGGGCGCGCAGATGGTGCGCGAGGTGGCGTCAAAGACTTCCGATGTCGCCGGCGACGGCACCACCACCGCTACCGTGCTAGCCCAGGCGATCTTCCGCGAGGGCGTGAAGACCGTGGCGGCCGGCGCAAGCCCGATGGCGCTCAAGCGCGGCATCGAGCGGGCGGTTGAGAAGGCGGTCGAGAAGCTCAAGGAGCTGCACCGCGATGTGAAGGGCGACATGATCGCCCAGGTGGGCACCATTTCCGCCAACAATGACAAGCAAATCGGCAGCATCATCGCCGAGGCGATGAAGAAGGTTGGCAAGGACGGCGTGATCACCGTGGAAGAATCGCGCACCATGGAAACCACGCTGGAAGTCGTGGAAGGCATGCAGTTCGACCGCGGCTATCTCTCGCCCTACTTCGTCACCGACCCCGAACGTATGACCTGCAATGTCGAAGACCCCTACATCTTGATCCACGAGAAGAAAATCAGCTCTATGAAGGACCTGCTTCCGCTGCTCGAACAGGTGGCTCGTGCGGGCAAGCCGCTGCTAATTATCGCTGAGGACATCGAGGGCGAAGCGCTCGCGACCCTGGTGGTGAACAAGCTGCGTGGCACGCTGCAGTGCGCGGCCGTCAAGGCCCCGGGCTTCGGCGACCGCCGCAAGTCCATGCTGGAAGACATCGCCATCCTCACGGGTGGCAAGGCCGTCACCGAGGATCTTGGCATCAAGCTCGAGAACGTGAAGATGGAAGACCTCGGGCGCGCCAAGAAGGTCACGATCGATAAGGACAACACCACGATCGTCGAAGGGCACGGCAAGCCGGCTCACATCGAGGGGCGCGTGAAGCAGATTCGCGCGCAGGTCGAAGAAACGACCTCCGACTACGACCGCGAGAAACTGCAGGAGCGGTTGGCGAAGCTCGTCGGCGGCGTTGCGGTGATCAAGGTCGGTGCGGCAACCGAAACCGAGCTGAAGGAAAAGAAGGCTCGTGTGGAAGACGCCATGCATGCGACCCGCGCCGCGGTGGAAGAAGGCATCGTCCCCGGCGGCGGCGTGGCGCTCTTGCGCTGCATCCCCGCACTCGAGACGCTCAAGCTCGAAGGAGATGAGGCCATCGGCGTGAACATCGTCAAGCGCGCGCTCGAAGAGCCAATGCGACAGATCGCGCACAACGCCGGCATGGAAGGCGCCGTCGTTCTCGGAAAGATCCGCGAATCCAAGGACAGCAACTTCGGCTACAACGCGGACACAGACGAGTACGCGGATCTGGTCAAGGTCGGTGTGATTGACCCAGCCAAGGTTACCCGTCTGGCGTTGCAAAACGCGGCTTCTGTCGCCGCGTTGATGCTCACCACGGAAGCGCTCGTGGCGGACATCCGCGAGGACGATAAGAAGGCCGCGGGCGCTCCTGCCGGCGGCGGACCAGGTGGCATGGGCGGAATGTACTAAACGCAGCCTCGGCCAAACTGGCTTCGGTTTAAGCATTGCGAAAGGGGCGTCTGAAACAGACGCCCCTTTTATTTTGCAGTATCATGCTGATACCCGAGCGAGGCCGTTCAGCGGAAAAGCTGCGGTCAGGAGCTCCAAGAATGAGTGGAAACGACACAAGAGAACCCTTCCGGTTCGCCACGGTGGAAGAAGCTGCCGAGGAGTTTCGTCAGGGCCGTCCGATCGTGCTAGTGGACGACGAGGACCGCGAGAACGAAGGCGACCTCACCATGGCTGCCGAGAAGATTACCCCCAGCGCCATCAATTTCATGGCGACGTACGGCCGCGGGCTGATTTGCCTATCGCTTACGGAAGAGCGCTGCGACGAACTTGCCTTGCCGCTGATGTCGTCGGTGAATACCTCGGCGCACGGTACTGCGTTCTGCGAAGCGATTGACGCGCGGCGCGGCACCACCACCGGCATCAGCGCAAGCGATCGCGCCACCACGATTCTTGCCGCCATTGATCCTTCGGCGCGTCCATCCGACTTGGCGCGGCCCGGCCACGTTTTTCCGCTTCGCGCAAAGCGCGGCGGCGTGCTTGTGCGCGCCGGGCAGACCGAGGCCTCCGTGGATCTGGCTCGCATCGCGGGCATGGCCTCGGCCGCCGTCATTTGCGAGATCATGAACGACGACGGCACCATGGCGCGCGTTCCGCAGCTCATCGAGTTTTGCCGCAAGCACGGCCTGAAGATGATCACGGTGGCCGAGATGATCGGCTACCGGATGCAGCACGAGCGCTACGTCCACCGTGTAGCGGAAGCTCCGCTCGACACTGCCTACGGCGCTTTTCGTATGATCGTTTATTCGAGCGAGGTGGATCGCGAACAGCACATCGCCCTGGTTCGCGGCGATTTGGCCGATTCGCGCGAAGCAGGCCGGACGCCGCTTGTGCGCGTCCATTCCCATTGCTTGACGGGAGATGTGTTCGCCTCAGCGAGCTGCGACTGCCACGAAATCGTCGCGAGGTCGCTCGAAGCCATTGCCGAAGAGGATTGCGGAGTCTTCGTCTATCTCCACCACACGGGACGTGGATTCGGCATCGAGACGGCAGCGCCCGCCGCTGCTTCCCTGCCTCGCGTTCTGTATCACACGCGCGGGCAGATTGATGGCGATGTCGCGCGCCAGCGGCTGGTGCAGCACGAGAGCGGCATCGGCGCACAGATTCTGCGCGACCTAGGGCTCACCGACATTCGCGTGCTCACCAACCACCCGCGCAAGGTCGTTGCACTGGCCGGCTATGGGATCACCATTGCAGAGCAAGTGTCGCTCGCGACGGACGCAACGAAGCCCACGCATCAGCAACTGTAATGGTCTGTGCAGCTTCGGCTGAGGCGGTGTCCCGAGAGTTTTACTGGGAATGCGGCTCAGGCTTTTGCGGGGCTGGCATCGCGCCTTTCACGAAGACGTACGGCCGGATTTTGGCGACGCGCTTCTCGCTGATGCCGCGCACGGCCACTAACTCGTCAACGCGGCGAAAAGGTCCGCTCTTCTTTCGGTAGTCCACGATCCGCTGCGCGATCACCGGCCCGATCCCAGGAAGCTGCTGCAATTCCTCGGAACTGGCTGCGTTCACATCAATTGGCTTTGAGGGAGGAACCTTGGGCTTGTTCCCTGCGCTTGCCACGATAGCCGTAGCCGCACACAAAGCCAGCGCAATGGCGCCCAAGGAATGGCAACGCCGAAATCGTTTCCATATAATGCCAGGACTATACTCTAACTAATCAGTTATCTCAAGCGAATCGCAGAACTCCTAAAGCCGATTGCCGAGCGGATCGTATACTTCCACTTCTCCAAACAGCGCTGCTTGCTCGGCGATCGCCTGCCGGTCGCCGACGACCACGATTTGCGCGTCCGCCGAATCAAAATAGCGCCGCGCGGCCTCGAGCACATCGCCGGCCTTGAGCGCGCGGACGCGATCGCGATACCTCTCCAGATAATCTTCCGGCAGACCCTCCAGGTACGCGGTCGCAAGCTGCCCCGCGATTCCCTCCTGCGTCCCCAGCCCGAGCGAAAACACGCCGCTCATATAGCTCAAGGCGTTGTCGAGCTCGGCCTGTTCAACGGGCAGCGCGCGCAAACGGTCGAGTTCGTAGAATATCTCGGTCAGCGTCGCGGCCACAACCTCGTTGCGCACGGCCGCGTGCACGTGAAAGAACCCGTACTCGCGCAGGGCCACGATGCCCGACCGCGGGCTGTACGTATAGCCGCGCTTTTCGCGAATATTCATTACCAGCCGCGAATGAAAGGCTCCGCCGTAGATGTTGTTGGCCAGCCCGGCGCGCAGCCAATCGGGATGCTTGCGAGTGATCGCGAGATTGCCGAGCAGGATATCCGTCTGCACCGCGCCGGCCAGATGCACCAGAAACACGCGGCGGCCGCGGTGCGTAGGTGGCGCCGGCCGGGGCGAATGAGGGGGCGCGACGCCCGTCCAGGTTCCCAGCGTTCGCTCGATCTGCGCCAGCATCGCGTCTGGCGCAAAATCACCGACGGCGACAAGAAGCCCGTCCGACGGCTGATAATGCTCGCGATAAAATTGCACGAGGGCGTCGCGCGTGTAACCCTCCACCTGCTCCTTCGTGGGCGCAAAACTTGCGTAGGGATGCGCTCCAAAAAGAACCCCGCGGATTCGCTCGGCCGCTAGAAAATTGGGCGTGGTGCGGTCTATGTTGAGCTCTTCGAGCTTCTGATGCCGCTCGCGCTCGAATTCCGCCGCCGGGAAACTGGCTTCGCGCCCGATTTCGGCGACCAGGTCCAGCAACGGTGCGGAAAATTCCGTGAGCCCTGAAAATGAGATCGCGGTGTTGTCCGCTCCCGCACCTGTCGAAAGATCGGCTCCCCACTTGCGCAAGTCGTCTTCAATCTGCCGGCTCGCGCGCCGCGAAGTGCCGGTGCGCGCAACCGTCGCTGTCATTTCTGCCAGGCCCGGTACGGTATCGGCGTTGCCGCTACGGAAGAAAAGTTGCGCGGTAAATTTAGGTATGGAGTGCGACTCCACCAGCACAACTTCCAGGCCGTTGGACAATCGCTGCCGCAGGCGCCGCGGCCAAACCACGGACCGTTCGGGACCAAGCGCCGGAACGTCGCTTCGAAAAGCCTGCTGAGGTGCCGTGAGCGCCATTACGCCACCTCCTGCGCTTCAGGTTGCGCCGCTTTTTGCGCGGGCAAGCGGTAGACGATCGCCCGCTGGGTCCTCACGAGATAGCGTCTGGCCACATCCTGAATTTGCTCGGGCGTCACCGCCAGGAAACCGTCGAGCACCGTGTTGATCAAGCCGGGGTCGCCATCGAACAGAGTGAAACAAGCGAGGTAGTGCATCAAACCAAAGCGCGGGAACGATGCTCCGTGCCCGCCCTCGAGCGCGGAGTAGTAGTCCGAGCGGAATTTCACTTTGATTTCATCGAGCTCGGCCTTGCTGATTCCCTTTTGCCGCAGCTCTTCGATGATCGCATCGTACGCCGCCACGATTTCTTCCGTCGAGACATCCGGCTTGTAGGTGATGCGCGTGACAATCTGAAATGGCCCGTTCAACTCGATGAAATCGCCGGTTCCGCCGCCGGCGTCAATCGCAAGCTCCTGCTCGAGGACCAGCCGGCGATAGACCCGGCCAGCGCGACCGCCGTGCAGGATTTGATCGAGCAATGCTGCCGTGTACCAGTCCGCCGTTCTCCGCGCCGGCGCCAGGTAGCCAATCGCTACCGCGGGCAGCGTGCCGAATTTTTCTTCTACCTCTCCGCGGCGCTCTTCCGTCTGCGGCGGCTCGCTCGCGTCCGCCTTCGGTGCAGGCTTGCCGGCGGGAATATGCCCAAAGTACTTTTCCGCGAGCGCCAGCGCCTCCGCGGGCACAACGTCTCCCAGGATTACGAGAATCGCGTTCGATGGCGAATAGTATGTCTTGAAGAATGTCCGGACATCCTCGAGCGTCGCGGCATCGAGGTCCGCGAAGTCGCCGTAGAAATTGTGAGCGTTCGCCCAATTCCGAAACGCGACGGGCGGCAGGTCGAGCCAGGGAAACCCGCCATACGGCTGGTTGAGCACGTTGACGCGAACTTCCTCTTTGACGACGTCGCGCTGGTTGAGCAGGTTCTCCCCATCCACCTTAAGGGCGCGCATGCGGTCCGCTTCCAACCACAGGACGCGCTCGAGAGCATTCGAAGGCACCGTTTCGAAATAATTCGTCACGTCGTAGTTGGTCGTTCCGTTGAGCAGCCCGCCGGACGCGTTGATCAGCTGAATGTGCACCATCTTGCCGGCGTTCTCCGACCCCTGAAACATCATGTGTTCGAAAAGGTGCGCGAAGCCGCTGCGGCCCTGCGGCTCGAGCCGGAAGCCGATGTTGTAATACACACCGACGGTTACCAGCGGCGCCGTGCTCTCCGGCGACACCACCACGCGCAGTCCATTCGCCAGCGTGGCGATCTGAATCGGAATGTGCAAACCTGCCAAGGATCCCTCCCCTTCGAATTGTTCGGTCAAGATTGTCCCTTCGCCAGCGCCTTGCTCCCACATTCCACTGCCAGGCTCGGCTCGCGCGCGAGCAGGCGGCCGGTGAGCTGGTCCAGCGCCACGTACGCATTCGCATATTCCGGCGGATACTGTCGCAATGCACGAATGTGTCCGGCGAGCGCTTGGAATCCGCCGAGATCGAGCGGTCCGCTCCGCGCTTCCTTTATGCCATAGCTTTCTTGCGCTTGAAGCACCTGACGCGCGAGCGCCAGCAGAGACTTGGTGGCTTGCCTGCGGGAAAAACCAAGATCTGCTAATATGCGCGCCGCCGCCGCCGCCGCCGCCGCCGCCGCCGCCGCCGCCAATAGGGTGAGCACGTGGCCTTTGGCGAACATCTCCGCTGCGTGGTATGCCGGCTTTTTGCTACCTTCCAATTGTAAAGGAAAACCGCCCAAATCGCGCGCCATGCGGCGAGCTGCCCGCACCGCCGCCGGCACGCCCTCCACGGCAAAGAGTATGCCGCTGAACGAGGGTGCCGCCCTCCGCCCGAAATTGCACATGGGGTGCAAAGAGCCGGTGGCCGCGCCCTGCTCCGCGATCGGACCAAGTACGCGCCGGTCAAGCGCACCGCTGGTATGGAGCGCGATCTTTCCGGCCCATTCTTCACTGCCCATTTCGGCGAGCTGGGCGGTCACCTTCGGCAATGCCGCGTCCGGTGCGCAGATCAAAATGACTCGGGCCTCGAGAACCAGCCGGGTCAAGATCCCATATCCGCGGCCGCCTCCAATCGTCCGCACCGCCTCCCGCGCGGTTGCGCGCGGGCGCGTCACTACGGCTGTTATCGGCCAGCCCGCCTCCCGCAATCCCCTCCCGAGCGCCGTTCCGACGCACCCCGCCCCCACAATTGCCAGTGTCGTCGCCATATAGTGTCCTCGCGAACGGCGCCGCAAATGCTAAACTGTCGTTTTGCGGTTATCTGAAGCGGACTAAAGATTGGTGCACATTCTAGTACAAGTACTCTTCAGTATATCTTCCATCTTGTGGATTGTCCAATCGGCGCGTGCGAGGATTGGCGCTTTGCGGCTTCCACGCCTGTGCAACTTCGCTGCTCTTGCTAATATGGATTGTCCCCGTGTCTCGATCGTCTTTGCCGCTCGCAACGAAGCCGAAAAACTTCCGGCCGCTTTGGCCTCGATGCTCGCGCTGGATTATCCGGGCTACGAAGTGATCGCGGTGGATGATCGCTCGGAAGACGCGACCGGCGAGATCCTGGATTCGTTTGCGCAGTCGCACTCGCAGCTCAAGGTAATTCATATCACGGATCTGCCGCCGGGCTGGCTGGGCAAACCTCACGCGCTGCAGCGGGGCAGCGAGCAAGCGGCCGGCTCCTGGATTGTCTTTACCGACGCTGATGTGCACTTCGCGCCGGCTGTGTTGCGCCGGGTGCTGTCTTTGGTCCGCGAACAGCACATTGACCATCTTTCGCTGCTGGCGCGGACGGAGATGGTCGGCTTTTGGGAACATGTCATATTGACCTACTTTGCGCTCGGCTTTTGGGTGAGCGTCGAACCTTGGCAAACAGCGAATCCGCGGTCGAAGCACTACGTCGGCATCGGCGCTTTCCAGATGATCCGCCGCGAAGTTTATGACGCAATCGGCCAGCACCGGCGGCTGGCCATGGAAGTGATCGAAGACATGAAGCTGGGAAAGCTCGTCAAGGTGGGCGGCTATCGTTCACAGGTGGCGCTGGTTCAGGATGAGGTGAGCGTGCGTTGGCACGCGGGATTGAGCAACATCGTGCGCGGAACGACAAAAAATTTCTTCGCCGCGACCGGCTTCCGCTTGGGTTTTGTCATCCTGCAGATTTTCGGCCTTTTCGTGATGAGCGTGCTGCCGTGGATCGCGTTGCCGTGGATGCACGGCCTGGGGCGGATTCTAGCAGCGATTTCGGTGGCAATGGCAGTGGCCGCCCACGCAACGGTCGCCCGGGAACTTCGCGTCTCGCCGCTCTACGCACTCACGCACCCCGTTGGCGCCTTGATCTTTGCCTGGATGCTGCTGCGCTCAACGATCGTGACGCTTTGGCAGGGCGGAATCGTCTGGCGTGACACGTTCTACCCTCTCGTCGAACTGCGTCGCGGCTGCGTGTAGTTGGCTGTGGTCTCGATTGAAGCGCTCGCCATGATTGGCGAGTGCTTCTAAGGGCGCTTGCTCACCCTGATGCAGGAATGGCTGCGTCCGTGGAGCCGTCGGCGCCCGCGGAGGCTTCCGCCGGCGCGCTCGACGCGCCTTCCAGCGGCGCAAACAGCTCGCCCAGATCGCGCTGCTTCAGCGCTCGTACTTTGTCGCGAAGTGCGGCCGCGCGCTCGAATTCGAATTTCTTCGCCGCTTCCTTCATCTGCGCTTCGAGCTGCACGATCGCGTCGTGCAATTGCGCCTCGCTTGAAATGTTGTCGAGCGCATAATCCTCCGCCGGAATCGTCATGTAGTCCGCTTCGACGACCAAGGCAAGCTGCATGTCCACGGACTTCAGCACGCTTTGCGGCGTGATGTGGTTCTCCGTGTTGTACGCCGTCTGTTTGGCCCGGCGGCGCGCGGTTTCCTCCATGGCTTTGGTCATTGAGCCGGTCATGCGGTCGGCATAAAGAATGGACCTGCCGTTGATGTGGCGCGCGCAACGGCCCATCGTTTGGATCAGCGACGTCGCGCTGCGCAGGTAGCCTTCCTTATCCGCGTCGAGAATCGCCACGAGCGAGACTTCCGGCAGATCGAGCCCTTCACGCAGCAAGTTGATCCCGATGAGCACGTCGAATTCGCCGCGCCGCAAATCACGCAGAATTCTTACCCGTTCGAGCGTTTCGATTTCGCTGTGCAGGTACCGGCAACGCACGCCAACTTCAGCGAAATATTCGGCCAAGTCCTCGGCCATTCGCTTTGTGAGCGTGGTCACGAGCACGCGCTCGTCTTTCGCGGCACGCTGCCGGATCTCTTCGAGCAGATCGTCCACCTGCCCTTTCACAGGACGCACTTCCACCTCGGGGTCAATCAAACCCGTCGGGCGAATCACCTGTTCCGCGATCACTCCGGCAGCGCGCGTCAACTCGTAGGGGCCCGGCGTCGCGGAAACGTAAATCGTCTGCCCCATGCGGTGTTCGAACTCTTCAAACGTGAGCGGACGGTTATCGAGCGCCGATGGAAGGCGAAAGCCGTAGTCAACCAGGGTCTGCTTGCGCGAACGGTCTCCGTGATACATCCCGTGGAGTTGCGGAACGGTCTGGTGCGATTCGTCAATAAAGAGCATGTAGTCCTGCGGCACGTAATCGAGCAACGTGGGGGGCGCTTCTCCAGGCAACCGTCCTGCCATGTGGCGGGAATAGTTCTCAATGCCGTGGCAATAGCCGATGGTGCGCATCATCTCGACATCAAACATCACGCGCTGCCACAGCCGCTGTGCCTCCACATATTTGCCCTGCTTCTCGAGTTGCGGCCTCCACCAATCGAGTTCGGCAAGAATTCCCTCGATTGCGCGATCCCGCTGTTCCTGCGGCAACACGTAGTGCGATTTCGGGTAGATCGGCAGCCTCGTCAGCGGCTCGGGCGTATCGCGGATTTCGCCAGTCAGAGGATCAATCCGGCGAATCGAATCAATCTGGTCGCCCCACATCTCGATGCGGTAGGCGTAGTCCTCGTACGGCGGGTAGATTTCGATTTTGTCACCACGTACACGGAACGTGCCCCGGCGCAAATCCTCGGACCGTTCGTACTGGATATTCACGAATCGCCGCAGCAGCGCTTCGCGCGCGGTGCTCTGCCCGCGTTCGACCATCACCAACGCGCCGTAATAGGCCTCCGGCGACCCGAGACCGTAAATGCAGGAGACCGACGCCACGATGATGACGTCGCGACGTTCAAAGAGCGAGCGCGTGGCGCTCATCCGCAGCTTATTCAGCTCGTCGTTGATCGTGGACTCTTTCTCGATGTACGTATCCGACGAGGGCATGTACGCTTCCGGCTGGTAATAATCGTAATAGCTAACGAAGTATTCCACGGCGTTCGATGGAAAGAAGTTTCGAAACTCATGATAGAGCTGCGCGGCGAGCGTCTTGTTGTGCGCCAGAACGAGCGCGGGACGCGCCACGGCTTCGATCACCTTCGCCATCGTGAACGTCTTGCCCGAACCCGTGACGCCGAGCAGCACTTGGTGCTTCTCGCCCGCACCCACGCCATGCACAAGCTGGCTGATCGCTGTCGGCTGATCGCCGCGGGGTTCGTACGTGCTGGAGAGCTTGAATGCCATCAGGACCTGTTCAGAGTGCCTCAGCACGATAAACGCAAACAAAGATTATACCGCGGCGTGCGCTGGCACCGCTTCCCCTCCAGAAACAACACACCCCAGCGCGGCCTACTTCGAATCCACCGCGACCAGCTCAAGCTGGGTGCGGCTCTGCACTGAGCCCTGGTAGTGCAGGTTGCGGCCCTCGACCAGCGACCGCACGGTGAAATCCATCTGCTCATTCGAAGACTGCGTCACGCTTACAAGATGGCCTCTACCCAGCGAAATGTAGCTCAGGCTGCTGCCCGTGCCCGTCCACGTCCCGGAGGTGCGCATGTGCTGCTTCCCGTAGCTATCGGGCGTGGCGTCGTACCCCGGACCGCGCGAGCCCGCCAGATTGAGCTTCGTGAGCAGCACCGCGCATGTTTCTTTCACCAGCGGATCGGCCGCGCCAGGCGCGTTCGCCGGTTTGCACGGTTCATTGCGCACGTACTCGGAGTGGCTGCGCCAGATCAGCCCCGCGAGCGGGCTTGCCGGCACAGCCTGCTGGGACGCCCACGTTTGGCCCACAACCACGCCCTCGCGTGGCGCACCAGCGGTCGAGGCAAGCTGTCCCACCCACGCCCGCATGGCTGCCACGACGCTGTCCTGGCCGGCAGCGCCTTCGAATCCCGTCATGTTGGTGACGTGGCCGGGTGCATCCAGTGTGAACTCGAACGCCTGCCCTTCCAAGTTTCGATACTGCGCTTCAATCCTATCGGCTTCCGGATCAAACGTATCGCTGGCCGTATTTGCCGCCGACTTTTCGTAGGTGGTGCGTAGCCGGAGCGAACCGTCGGGCTGGCCTTTGGCATCATGGCCCGCCGCCAGCACTTCCATTCGAACGACGGCGCTCCATGTAACGGTCAGCTTCGAAGGCCCCTGCGGATCGTTGACGATTCCGCTGCGGTGGGACTCGGTTGACGTCCCGCTCTCGAGCCGATAGCGAATCACCTGCCCTGCTTCGAATCGCGGTCCAAGCCGGAGCTTGGGCGAAGCATCGCTCCGGGGTGGGCCGGCCATTACGTCATGGGTCGCCAGGGCGGCAACGACCACCGCGCAAAGCGCGAACAACGTGACCCACGGACATGTCTTTCTCATTAGGAGCGAAAACTTGGATGCTGATTCTAGCGCAAAGGCATCCTGGAGCAATGCCCGGCGCTTCAGCGGTGTGAGGAAGGCGAAGGTGCGTGCACCGCGGCCTGCGGCGGTTCTTCCGTAGAGATGCGCGGGGCCTCGATCAGCCCGCGGACGTGAATCAGGCGTGTTGGCAGGTCGCGCAAATCCATGGGCGCGCGGTCCCCCGCCGCCGCGAGCGTCACGGACAGAGTTGCGGGGAGCATCGGCAGGGCAACAGGCCGCAAATTCAGCACGAGCCGCCGGGCGAAATCTACCGTGCCATCTCCTTGGTAAACTTCCTCCGTGCCGGCGAGGACGAGACTCTGCAACTGGATTGCGCGGCCACCCACGACGAATGCCGCCCGAACCGAGCTGTAGCGGCCGCCGCGTCCGATTCCGGAGTCTGCCTGCGAAGCTCCGAGATCAAGACCATGCACCTCAGCGTCGCTGACGGCCAGGTTCCCGCGCCCCTCGATTGACGCGAGCAGGTGGTCTCGTCCGATCCCTTGCGCCGAAAACTGAACCGCGCCAGCCAGCGTTCCGGCGAGGCGCGCCTTGAGCGCAGCGCTCGTGGCGGCAAGCGCGGCCGTATTTACGCCGTCCAGGCGTCCGAGAAACCGGTAGACGGGATCGGCGGTGAGCTTGGCTTCGAGCGAACCTGTGACGTTCCCACCGTAGAAGCGCGCCGAGAGTTGCTGAACGTCAAGTGCGCGGCCATCCAGTTCGATGTCCGCGCGCACGTTCTGCGCTTCGATCGGCGCAAGTACAAAGGACTCGGCGCGCAGCTTGCCTCGCGCAAGGAGCGCGCCCGGCAGCGCAGGAGCAAACTGCGGTGGCGCGGACGAAGAAAACAGCCGCGCCAGCCACCCGGGCCGCGCGCGCGGGCCCAACCAGCGATCGAGGTCGCCCGCGTCCAAGCGATCCGCGGCCAAATCAAATTCCCACACAGGCGCTTCACTCTCTTTCCAGGAGACGCTTCCCTGCCAGTGCGTCCCGAATGCCGCGGCGCGAGTTAACGTGATCCGTCGCTGGCCGGGTGTGAGCTCCAGCCGGGCGGCGGCAAGTTCGATAGGCCGATTCAGAAACGGCACCCGAACGGCGAGGTTGCGTGCAGTGACCACACCGCTGGGCCGTGGAATCGGCTCACCGGCAATCCATTGCCACGCCAAATGCATGTCGAGCCCGCCCTGTGCCTCCCACCCGGCGTTGAGTGGACGCCCGAGCGCGCGCGCAGCAGCCAGCCACAATTCGAAATGGTCGAGCTGGCCCTCCATTCGAATTGCATAGGCCCGCGCCGGAGGAGTCTTCTGGCGCGACGTGGTGGATGCCGGCCCGGCGCTGGCAAGTACCCACAGATCGGACAGTTCGTTCGCGTAGTGGGCAGCCCGCGCGTCCGGCGGGGCAATAGGTGCCTCGCGGTGAGCACGCAGGACGAAGGAGAGCGAGGATGGGCCATCTGCCGAGGCAGCCTTTAGGCTAAAGCGCGCCAACTCCAACAGGGGCGCACCGCCAAGCAGGAGAAACGCGTCGTCCGATTGAGCGCTGGCGTCCAGCGACCGCGGCGACCACCCGTGCAGACTTCCGCCCACATGCAGAACGCCATCCGCCGTGAGGCCAGCGTCCAAGCCGGGCCAGAAAGACCGGTATGCCGCCAGCAAATCGCCCCAGGAGACATTCGAGGGGGCGATCGTGAAAGAAGGCGTGATCGCCGTCCGCCAATCCACTCTGCCGGCGGCGATGATTTTCGAATGCTGCCCCTCAATGAGCAGTTGGTTAACCGCAAGCTCGGGCGCTCCGGCCAGCCAGGAGCCGTTGGCGCGAATCGAAACCGGAGGATCATCCGCTCGCGACGACAGGTCCCAACGATGAAGGCCTGAAAGTGCTGCGCCAAGCGTGAAGACCCATCGCGCCGGCGCGCCCGCTCCGGATGCCAAGTTCGGCTCCGTATGCGCGGTGAACTGCAATTGCAGGCCGCCGCGCACGCCCGAGTCGCTTCCAGCCAACAGACGCAGTGCGTCGGCTACGGAAGCGTCGCTCCAGGTAAGCGCGAGTTGCGCAGGCTGCAGCCGCGCGGAAGTGCCGGCGATGTCTCCCTCAAGACGCACCGTACCGGCTTCTTGCAAATTCACGGTAGCACGCAAAGGCTGCGCGGAAAGCGCGATCCGCCAACGATTGGGACTCTCCTGCTGAATGGATCCGCGGACGTTCGCGAGCGCAAACGGTCGCACGTCCACGCCCCGCTTCACATTGATCCGCCCGCCGTCAATTTCGATTTTGCGAAGATGTGCGACTGGCAGGGCGCCTGGCGCGGCCTTGCTGCCGGTAGGCGGTGCCAGAGCTTGCCCCTGTTGCGAAGGGAGCCAGCTTTCCACATTCCACTTTCCTTCGGGAGTCCGCACCAGATTCAGGCTCGGATTCTTGAACTTCAGCGTGCCCAGTTCTAGACGCAGCGCGAATAGCGATGCCAACCGCAGGTTCGCATCCACGCTTTCGGCGCGAAGGAAATAGTCCTGTCCAAACCTCGGATCCTCGCTGATGGTGACTTCGTGCGCTTCGATACCGGGTGCGGGAAACAATCGGAGGTCGTAATGGCCTACCTCGACGGTCCGGCCGAAAACCTGCTCGAGCCGTGCGGTCAGCACGCGGTGCGCCCGCGCCGATCCCGCCCAGCGGCTGAGCAGCACGCCGCTGACAATCAGGATCGCCGCTCCAAAGGTCAGGGCCGCCGTCACGCGACGAAACTGTGTGCGTTTCATGGAATCTTGAAATCCGGCGGCAGAGCCTTCGCTCAGCGCACTTCGTGGAACATCCTATGCCATCGCGTTCGCGCGCGGAAGTGGATCAGCGCGTCTTCCAATCCACGCAGGCGCGAAGTGAACGATTCATCCTCGGACATTTCGTCCTCGGAATCGAGCGACCAGTAGATCGCGATCGGCGCGCCCATGATCGCTTCCCGGTCCACGAATCCCCAATAGCGGCTGTCCCAACTCCGGTCGCGATTATCCCCCATCGCGAAATACTTGTTGGGCGGCACGATCAATTCGTCCCCGGAAACATGTTGGAGGATCTGATCGGCCCATTCCGGGCGCACCAAGCGCCGCAGGAAATGCGGGGAGGTTGGCGGGAACGTGTCGCCAAAGGGATCATAAGGCGCCGCAGGATCATGATAGACGTACGGCTCGTTGAGCAGCTTGCCATTTACGTACACTTGCTGATCCACAATCTTGATGTGATCGCCCGGAATGCCGATCGCGCGCTTGACGTAGTGCGGATGATCGTCAAATGGAAACTTGAAGACGATGATGTCTCCGCGGCGAACGTCCCGGTACGGCAGAATCTTGTCGTACCAGGTATCCCTCCCTCCGAAGATGAACTTGTTTACGAGCAGGTGGTCGCCGATCAGCAGCGTCGGTTCCATGGATTGCGAGGGAATCTTGAAGGCCTGCACGACAAAGCTCGTCCCGAATAAGGCCAGAATGATCGTTACGAGAAAGGATTCCAGATACTCACGCAGCGAGGTTCGCTCGGCAACTTCGGCGTGTGGGATTTGAGCCGGAAGGCTTTCAGCTTCGAGCGTCGGGATGGCTTCCTGCATTGTTTTCTTCGTCAGAAGAGGGTGGGGTCAGTTGCTCGATCACTCCGCGCGCCGCAATCTGCTCCGCTTCCTTCTTGCTGGTGCCCTGCCCGCTTGCCGCGGCGCGCCCGGCCACGATGACTTCCACCTCGAATACTTTACGGTGGTCCGGGCCCGTTTCGCTCACCACCCGATAAGACGCCGCCGGCCAACCTTTCGCCTGGAGCATCTCCTGCAGATGCGATTTATGGTCGGCCCGCCCCAGCCGCTCCGCCTGTTGCGCAAGCGCCCACGCAAGCAAGGAGCGCTCGATAAACTGCCGCGCCGCCGGAAGCCCGGCATCGAGAAAAAGTGCCGCGACCACGGCCTCATAGGCGTCCGCGAGCAATGCCGTCTTTTCGCGTCCGCCGGTCTTTTCTTCGCCGCGCCCAAGCCGGAGATGCGCGCCAAGGTCGAGCCGCCGCGCGGCTTCCGCCAATGCCCCGGAGTTCACCAGCGTGGCGCGGGCCTTCGAAAGCTCGCCTTCCCTCCACGCGGGGAAACTGGCCAGAAGCGATTCGCTGACGACCAAGGCGAGTACGGCATCGCCAAGAAACTCGAGCTTCTCGTTATCGTCCGCTTCGGGCTCACCGGCCTTCGGCGCATTCTCCGCCATCCACGAACTGTGCGTCAGCGCGCGCTCGAGCCAATCCGGACGGTCAAAGCGATGTCCGAGCAGCGATTCCAGCATCTCTTGCGCGCTGGCGACCATGGTTGTGCTCTACTGCTTGGGCTGCGCAGCGGCTTTGCTCTTGGCGTTGTCGAGAGCCTTCTTGCACCCGGCTTCCATTGGCCCTCCGGGCTTGGCGCAAGCCTCCAGTGCCGTGATCGCCTGGCTATACTGCTTGGCGGCGATCAGCGAGTTCCCGAGGAGGTATTGATCCACGGGATCGGGCTCGCCCTCCAGCTTCACCGCCTCTTCGAATTCCTGCGAAGCTTCCATGTATTTCTGGCGGTCGTAATACACCAGGCCGAGACCGCTGTGACACATGGCCAGCTTCTCGTCCCGCGCTTTATCAAAATCGGCCTCGGGCAAATCCGCCGGCTTCTGCAGCGCATTGAGTATCTGGATTCCCTCGCGCGCATAAGTCTCGGTGATGCGAAGTTTCTGATCAGCGTCAATTTCAGACGTGTTAATGCGCCTCGACGTGGTCATGGCCATTACCGGCAGCACGTCCACATTGTCCGGCACCAATTCGAGCGCCTTCTCCCCTGCCGCGAACATCTTCTCCTCTTGTCCAAGCTGCATGTAAGCGGTCGTCAGGCGGGAATAAACGAGCCCGTTATAGCGGCTGCTGGGATACTTCGTAAGGAATGCTTCGCCCGCAGTTGTTATTTGCTTGGCATCCGAAGGTTTCACATCATGGAAAGCCTTATAGGCTGCCTCTTCGGCGGGATCAACGGGAGGCGGAGCGGCCGGCTGGGCTGCCTGCTGTCCCGGCTGAGTTTGCCCTTGCTGGCCTTGCTGACCCTGCTGCCCCTGTTGCTGTTGCCTTTGCTGCCCCTGGGGAGTGAAGCTTCGAATCCGCACGCTGGCGGGCAGAACCATGAACATCGCCAATGCTAGCCCCACAATCTTTCCCGTCGTATTGTTCATGACAGCTTCCCTCTTCCTTTCCATCTGGAATCTTTGTGAGGCCGCTTCCTGTAAGACGTGTCCGTCCGCGATAGGTTACCTCATCAGTGTGCGCCGGGATGATCCTCTTTTTGAGCAGGCTGGTAAGGTTTCTGCAAGCCGTTTTGCGCGGCGGCGCGCGCGGACGCAGGCACACCCGTTACGGCCAGTGCAGCCCGATACTCTGTCACCGCTTGGTCGCGGTCGCTTTTCATGTCATAGATGCGGCCGAGGTAGACATGCGACCACGCCAGAACCGAGGCGTCGGGCGCGGGCGTTCCGTTTGAAGGTGGCTGGACCAGGGCCGTAAACATATCCTCCGCCTTCTGCCCTTGCCCTTGCAGCACAGCCGCAATTGCCAGGCCGTATTGTGCACGAGCCGTGTCCGGCCAGTGTGCTAGCACCCTTTCGAATTGCGCCTGGGCGCTCGCGCCGTCCTGCGAGGCAATGAACTGCTCACCGCGCCGAAGCATTTCTTCCTTTTCGTTGGCTTCCTGCTCCGCCGACGTGAGCGGAGCGGGTTCTGAGGACGGCGCGAATTGAATTGCCGCGACCCGCTTTGTCTCGGCGGCAACGTCCACGCTCTTTGCGAGCGCCGGGAAATAAAACTTCATCGCCGGCTCCGCCTGCTGGAATTGCTCGAGCCCCGCAAACAGCGGGCGCACAAGCACATAGCCCTGCACGTCGTCTTGATCCAGCGCCGCGGCCAGCTTGGCGGGCTGCAGGTGATCCAAGCGCAACTCAACAGCCTTGATCAGGCACTCGGTGTAAAAGGCTACGGACTCGTCGTGATACTGCGCGGGCAATTGCGGCGCTTTCAGTGCCAACTGGATCAACGGACGGCTGGGAGCAATAGCGGCCGGGTAGCGGGCGGGAATCGTATCGAGCAGGAAATGCAAGAATGCGTGGCGAAGGTCGGTCAAAGGCGGATCGGCGTCACCATTGAGAATGAAATCGTATTGATAGCCATAATTGCGAAAATTTGTGTCGGTGCGGACCAGCGGCTCGATATAGATCGTAAACGTGCGCGGGCTGTCGGAAGCCAGCAACTCGCGCAGGTAGCCGGTCGTTTGCAGCACGATCTTTGTCATGGGCCCCTGCAGAAGCTGCGTCGGCAACTGATAGGCGGGCTCGATGCGGCGCCAAATGCGATCAATCTGGGCTTCCTGGCAAAACTTCGCGAGCACGTCGGTGAAGTCTTCGATGGTCAAGACGTCCGGGGGAAGATCGTCATGCCGGAGCGTGTACTTGAAATCAGGCGGAGGGCCAACCACCATCGCGAAAGAAATAAAGCGCGTGAGCGTCACCGACGGATCGTGATGCTCGTGTTTCTGGTAGTAGGCGCGCAGCGTGTCAACAGCCGGACCCTTCAGTTGGTACATCTGCTCCGCGATGCCGCGCCAAGCCGGAGGCAGGCTTGCCGTAGCGGCCTCCGAGTCATAGTCGACGGCCCATAAAGCGCACATCGTAGCGAAGAGCTGCTGGCTCGTCTCGATGCTGACCTTCTGTGGGGTGGTATCTTCTGGCGCAGCCCTGGGAGGTCTCGCGCCAGGCGCGGGATGTTGCTGCGCCGGAGGCGCCACCTTCTGCTGCGCTGGGGCCGGGCTCGCTGCTAGAAACCCGCAAGCCAGCGCGGCCGCCCACGCATAGACGCAGCGTCGCGTTCGTTTCATTTCCGTCCCATAGATTTTCGGAAGCAATTGCGGCAAATTCGACCCCGCCCCACGATCCGGAGCACCCGAAACACACCACATCATGCCTGGGAGCATGAATGAATCAACAATTTACAGGGGGTGCGAGCGTGCGTCAAGGAAAGCAAACACACAGCAAGCCTGCAAAACGGCGTTATTCGAAGCCAGCAGCTAGCCGCGAACGTTCACGGTGCTGAAGCTCATCACGACTCGGCCGCCAGCCATGGGGCGTCCAAAACTCATGGATGGACGGAAACGTGAAAACAGGAGGACCTGATCCAACTGGCGCATCACCGCCGGGTCGGAAGGGCCGGAAAGAATACGGTAGCTCACTACGCTGCCATCCACGCCGACAGTGGCTTCGATCAGCAACGTTTGCGGGCCGCCCGAATGGGAGTCACCCAAAGCGGATACCGGAAAACCAGACAACGTGACCAGCCGCGCCGGTTGGAATAGCGCCGAAGGCAGTTCGTCCGGACCAGGCGTCAACGGCCCGACCCGAGCGTAAAACGGCAGAACTAAAGTGAAAACAAGCGCTGCGGCAACCAAGCCACCTGCTGCGGGCAACGCCAGAGGCTGAAGAATATTGGCCAAGATCAAGTGGGCGCAGTCGCGTATCCGGCGCAGTCGTCGCGGGACCGTGGATTCTTCGCGCGCCTTCGCTGCCGCAATGCGAATCCGTGTTGCCAGTTCGTCGGGAGCGGCGGCGCGCTGTACCCGGCCGAGCAACTGCGTGAGCTTCTTGTAGCGATCAAGCTCCCGGCGGCAATCGAGGCAGGTCTCCAAATGGTCGCTGACCGCCGAGTGGGCGACGCTTCCCTGCCCGAGCGGAACACCCTCATCGAGATATCCAGGCAACTGCTGCCGGACGTGCCCGCACTTCATTGGTCACCTCCCGCTGCAAACCCCGCGAGCTTGCGGTGGCCGGACGACCATCGCGGTTCGGTTTGCGATGCGGTGGAATGTGCCCGCTCGGATTTTGATTCGAGCAAGGGTTCGAGAATTTGGCGCAAATAGTGGCGGCCCCGCATGATCCGCGATTTCACCGTTCCGATGGAAATGTCCAGCACTTCGGCCACCTCGTCGTAGCCCAGCCCTTCAAGGTCCCGCAAAATTACAGCCATGCGGTAGACCTCCGGCACGCGCTGCAACGCGTCCTGCACCACGGCTTGCAGCTCGCGGGCCGCAAGTTGGTCAAACGGTGTTTCCGAAGGGTCCCTGGGCTCGGCAAAATTTGCGTCGGCTTCGCGGCCGGCATCGAGCGACGTCTGGTTTCGCAAGTGGCGCCAGTGCCAGCGCTTGTGATTGAGCGCCTCGCGAACCGCAATACGGTAGAGCCATGTCTTGAGCGAACTTCCGCGCCGGAACCCGTGAATCCCGCGAAACGTTTTCAGAAAAACTTCCTGTGTGGAATCGGCCGCGTCCGCGGAATCACCGAGCATGCTGTAAAGCAGGCCGTATACTTGGCCGTTATAGTGCGTCACCAGCCAGTCGAAGGCCTCATCGGAGCCGCTTTGCAACTCCGCGATCAATTCCGACTCGTTTCGGCCCCAGGGGAGCACGCGAGCTAGATCGGACACGCTCGCCGCCTTTCTCGCCCTCATTTCGAGGGTGCTTCAGGCCATGAGGCCATACCGCGGTGACGTGCGGCTGGCTGCTCTGGTTAGACACCGGCCTTCAGAATTAGTTCCAGCCTCTATTTTCTCCCTCTGTTGTCTCTTTGGCAACAGTACGCCGCGGCTGGTACGGGTAGCCCGCGACCCGGTATTGTGAGACACCCGGAAGCGGCGGACAATTGACCACTTTTCCAGCGTGCTATAGAATTGCGATGCTTTTCCGCTTACACGGTGGGGCCGTGGCGCAGTTGGGAGCGCGCCTCGATGGCATCGAGGAGGTCGTGGGTTCGAATCCCATCGGCTCCACCAATTCAATCAAACCTCAGGGATTTCGCATAAATTTAGGATTTGTCACATTATTTGTCACATTATCGACAAGAAATGTGGCGAGCCGTTTCCCTCCCCGCAGTATTAAAGGAGAGAGAGACTATGCGAGTCACGCTATACCAGCAGACGAAAATCAACGGGCGGTGGATAAAGCGCAAAGCTTTATCCCGCAACGGCAAGCTCAAGGCGGTGGAGTCCCCCTGTAATTATTTCATCCGGTATGCGGAGCGGATGGAGCCGGTCGGCAAGGAAGCGGATGTAGCGATGGCAGCCGCCAAGCGGAAAGCATTAACGCTCGACCCCATCCCGGGCGTCACGGTGCAGCAAGAGGAAAACACCAGCAGCCCATCGCTTGATTCCGTGATCGCAACTTATCTGGTCAACACTCAAACCAAGGCGAGGAAGACATTCCTTGCATACCGGCTGGCGCTCGAACGTTTCCGTGCATCCTGCCCAAAGATAAGATTCGGCGATGTGACCCGGGATGACATGATCGCTTTCACCAGCTACCTGCAAAAACATCCCAGCCGGTACGCAGCCGAAACGATCCATTCCATATGGATAAGAGTTGCGGTCTTTTTCAATGATCGGGGGATTCGCAAATACGTAGAAGAGGAAGACTGGGTAAAGGGAAAGGATATTCCCAAATACGAGAAGAATACTAACAAGAAGTACGCCTCTTACACGGATCAAGGTTACCAAGCCATGCTTATGTTTGCTCCTAACGACGAAGCCAAACTCCTTGTACAATTCCTAGCGGGAACAGGCTTCAGGAAAGACGAAACCGCACATGCGGAGTTTTCGGATGTTAAGGGACACAAAATCGAAACAGGAGCCAAGCCGAAATATAACTGGAAGACAAAAGATAATGAACGGCGCGAAGTTGAAATTACGGATGCGCTCGCCACTGCGATAAAGAATTTTCATATTTCCCATCCTGACCGTACACTCATTTTCAGCGACACAACAACTCCTAATACACACCTTGACAGGATTATCCGCAAGACCGCAGAAGCCGCACACGTGACGCTTCCTAAAAAGCCGTGTCATGCGTTCAGGGTCAGGTTTGCAACCAAGAGGAGTAGCGATATTGAGACGCTGCGTAGAGAGCTAGGGCATAGCGACATAACCACAACCCAAATTTATCTCCGGGGGATTACCGATGGCACAGAACAAAAACGTTTGCTGGTCGAGTAGAAGGCGATAGCGATTTTCAGGCAATGAGGAATACTCAGCTTGGTTATCGCCCAGATGATGAGGAATGGAAATGCTGTTAACGACCGACGAAGTTGCGGCCATTTTACGGATTCACCCGGATGTGGTTCGACGCTGGGCACGCAAAGGCAAATTAAGGACCGTGAAGTTAGGGAGCCGCTGCTGGCGTTTTAAACAAGAGGAACTAGATAAATTTATCGAACGACGATCAAGTTAGCGCACAACGGGCGTGATACCTTGATATTTAACCAGTACAACCGATAAGTTGTACAAGATAATTAACTGTTGATATTGTTTCCGGCCCGGCCCTACCCTGCAAATCGAGGAGCCACAGTAGAGAGGTATGCAAGATGGACGAACAGCAAATAACGATAATGAGTGTAGATAATAATGAAGGGAGCGCCCTGAAACCCAGTTTCACCACGCTCGCCGATATGGATAACGAAACGTTGGTGGATGCGTTTATCAACAGCGTCGATAATATGATTCCCATCGCTACCGAATTACAAAAACGCTTCCGCGAGGGCGAGCGCGATGCACGTCGCCAACTAAAGGTGCCCATCCGAGGGTGCCACAGCTGGGCAGAATTATGTACCGTAGTTTTTAAGTACACCCCGCAAGGGATCGGTAAGGCAATTCGTAAAGCAACTCAGCCGAAACTACCACCCGCTCCTCGCGTACCGAAACAGCTACCATCCACCCACATCGATGAACCAGAAAATACTCCTGACCTTCAGGAACCCGATGAGCTGGATACCGAACCTAACGATGAGCCGGAGGAACCAACGCCGCCATCTATCAAAAAGCAACACGACGGAATGAAGCAAAACGCCATCACTCGACCGCTGAATGCGTGGTACAAGAAACATATTCCCGCACTGGATTTTGACATATACGGCACCCGTGAGGACGACCTGACAATTATTTTGCGGGGGATTAAAAAGGATGAAGTAAAACTACTCGGCAAACTAATCAAGGCGATGAAGGCAGCGGCAGAGAAGGCTGCGGCCACACACCTTCCGCCCAGCACCACCCGAGCGGAGGCAAAAGCGGAGCGAGATCGGCTTGTTCTTGAGATGCTGCAAAATAAAGAGGGCGGCAAATCAACGCTCGATGAATTTTTCCCCGATAATGCTTCCGGTGCACTGATGGATACATTGGTCGCATCCCTTAATCGCCTTGTCGAACGTGGTCTTGTTACATATACATGTGTCGGCATAGATGGAGTGTACGAGGCTGTAACAAAGAATAATTGGCAAGAGGAACTGAAGGACTTTCCCGAACATGGAATAAAAAGAAAGACAGAAACCTCTACTGAGGAGGAGGCAGAATAATGAAATTTACTTTTTTGCGGGATTGCGAAATCACGTTTGAGATCGCCAAGGTGGAGGCGGGAGACGAAGCTGAGGCGTTGGCAAAAGTTAACACAGCGACCAAGAAACATTTCTGGGGCGATTGTGAAACCATCGACGGAGTGGAATTTGATTTTGATGACGACGCCGTTGGAGACGGTAGCTGGGTGAGAGGTGCAGAGCACAGCGACCTCATTCCGTACGGCGAACTTAAAGTAAGCGGCGAGGACTCGAAATAACATTCCCTGCTCGTTTCCGGACGCTCGACTAGAACGGGCTTGCCGGTTCGACGCCCCACAACAATTGGGAGATAACCGGGCGTCCGGATACGGGCAGGGGAAACAGAAAAGGCGACAGCTAATTAGCTGTCGCCTTTTCCTTTTTACTCGCCCTAACCCGAGCCCAGCGCTTTTTTGCGCTTGCTGCCACAACGGATGAAATGGCGGCTGCCTTTGGGATGACGCCCAACCAATTATCCGGCAGAATCACCGAGCTAATTGCCTGCGGGGTCGTAATAAGAACCGCCCAGCGAAGACGAACGAGAACGAACAGCAGCGCTTCCGTGCTAGTCCTGAATGACGATAATGAAATTTAATTTCTAGTCTGAAGAAAACAAACTATTAGTATCATTAATGAAACGGGTCTGTGCTTGATCGGCGCAAACTTTCGGGGGCGGGTTTTCTTGTTTTTCCTTTTATCTCCCGCCCCACTCCTCCTCTCCGGAATGAGTTTCACAGGATAAAAGGAGGAGGATTCACAATGAGGATAAAAAGGAAAAATTATGTGCCAAGTACATCTGAATGCATTTCGTGAAGCTGAATTACCTCAGCATTATCCTGCAACAACTAATTCCGTACTTAGAGAAATAGCTTCGTTAATTTCTGCAACCAAGGAAACGGCGGCTAAGGATGAAAAGATTGATCCCCCAACTTGACCTTGCCTCCCATCGGAGTTTTTTCACAAACTAAAAAGAGAAACTCGACTTTCGTTTTCTTTCTCTGGAGGACACATCGCAATGAAATATGCATACGAAGTACAACCGGACGGAACCAAAGCCGTCCACGTTTTCGCGGACGAGTCCAGCCGAGTGGAGTGGGTTGCTGCCAGCGGCTCTAAGCGCGGGATCTTGAGCGGCAATTCCAAGGCAGTCAAATCCGCGCTGTACCGCCAGACATTGATTCTCACAAGTCTGCGAGAAAAGGAAATACGGACCTCTTGACTGAAGGCAAGTCTCCGGCCACGGTCTCGCACGGGTCGGAGTTGAAGAGATTAAAGCGGGCAGGAAGGTAACAGCATGAGCACAGCAACCTCAATAGTCGAGCAGACAATCAACTTAGATGACGTGCGGAAGGCGCACAGAATCCTTCACTTGCCCGGCCAGCAGGTTGAAGTGCGGGTCTTGCTCAAAAAAGGCGGAGCCATGAGCGGGCGGTTCGACAGCGAAGAGAAGCTGCTCGACTGGCTCAAGGACGCCGACAGCCCGGATGTGGCCGTCGCTTGGTGGAGCATCCAGCAGCTCGGCTTTGAGCCTGCTACAAACGACTTGCAGCGCCGCAAGGCAAGCGGCAACGATTGCATGGCAACCCGCCGCTGGATTTTCGTGGACGTTGACCCGGTTCGAGCGTCCGACCCCGCATCCGACGAAGAACTGGCCGCCGCAGAATCCAAGTACCAGGCCGTCCTGCTTTGGCTGAGCGAGCACGGCATCGAGCCGGGCTTGACCACGATGAGCGGCAACGGGTATCACATCTTTGTGCCGGTCGATGGCTGGCCCAACAACGAGGAACACAATAATCTTGTGAAGGCGTTCATTGGGGTTCTGGACGCCAAATTCTCGGATGACCGAGCGAAAGTTGACTCTGCTGTAGCGAATCCGGGTCGCGTCGTCAAGATTCCGGGCACCGTGTCCCGGAAAGGCGAACCCTCGGCGTTCCGACCGTATCGCACAAGCGCAGTCCTGCTCTCGAATACGGTGGCTCCTTATCCCGCCAGTGCAATCAAGTCTGTCGTCGAAGCTGAGGGCCGGAAGCCGCAACCGAAGCAGACCAAGAAGACATCTGGTCTCGACCCTGACTTCGATATTTACGATTTTGCAGAGTGGTGCGGGGTGACTGTCGATGGCGAGTTCGAGAAGAACGGGTGCACCTTCTACCCTGTTGACGAATGCCCGATGGCCGGGCACACACATCGAGGTGCACCGGGTAAGACCTGTTTAATTGTTGGGGAATCCCTCGGCTTCGAGTGCTTTTCAGATGATTGCAATGAATACGGGATTGGCGACGTATTGCGAAAATTCAACGAAGAGAACGGACGCTACGGAGGCCCGCTCTTCCTTGAGCCAGACCTATCTGACCGTTTCCCGGTAGACGACATTGACGACATCGAAGCGGATGTCACGGAGCTTGCGCCCTCCGGGCAGCTAACCACCCCGGAATCAGGGACCGCCTCTGAGGCTGCCGCTCCCGAGCCTGAGCGCGATAATCCCGAGCCGTTCAAGGTCGAAGGCGAAATCAACCTGACGGATTTGGGCAACGCGAAGCGCCTCACCAAGGCCTGCGGCAATGACATCCGGTACTGCTTCCACACGAAGAAATGGTACGTGTGGACGGGCCGCCGCTGGGCCGTGGACGACAAGGGCATCATCTACAGAAAGGCAAAGCGTGTCGTCCAGTCCATCCTCGCAGAGGCCGCCGATATAGAAGACGACGAACTCCGCAAGTCGTTGACCAAGCACGAGCGGGTCTCGGAAGCCGACAGCCGAATCAGGGCAATGGTCAACCTCGCGCAATCAGAAGGGGAAATCCCAGTCCGCCTCAGCGATTTCGACCGAGACGCGATGCTACTCAATACAGTCAGCGGCACTATTGACCTGTCCACGGGCAAGGTGGGACCGCACCGCCGCGCCGAGATGGCGACCAAAATGAGTCCAGTCGCTTACGACCCGGAAGCCAAGTGCCCAATATGGGAGCGGTTCCTTAATCAGGTCACGGTCGGCAACAAGGCGCTACAGGAGTACTTGCAGCGGTGTGTCGGCTACAGTCTGACTGGAGAGACAAAAGAGCACGCACTGTTCCTCCTCTACGGCAAAGGTGCGAACGGAAAATCCACATTCCTCGAGGTTGTCCGCCATGTCCTCGGAGACTATGCGCAGACTGCCGACTTTGCATCTTTCATGGTGTCGAAGAACCAAACCGTTCGCAACGACATCGCCAAACTGAATGGCGCTCGCCTCGTGACGGCCACGGAATCGGAGTACGGGAAACGAATGAGTGAAGTTGTGGTGAAGCAGCTAACCGGAGGTGACACTGTGACAGCCCGGTTTCTGTACTCCGAGCACTTCGAGTTCGTGCCACAGTTCAAGCTGTGGCTCGCCACAAACCACAAGCCCAAAATCGTGGGGGCCGACGATGGCATCTGGCGGCGCATCCGGCTCATTCCGTTCACGGTGCAGATTCCGAAGGAAAAGCAGGACAAAGACCTTCCGAAGAAGCTGAAGGCGGAGGCGTCGGGAATCCTCAATTGGGCGCTCGAGGGACTGTGCCAATGGTCGAAGATTGGGCTGGCGGAACCTGACACGGTCACGGACGCAACGAGCGAATACCGGGCAGACCAAGACGTTCTCCAGCATTTCCTCGATGCTCGCTGCAAGACTGGTGTGGGCGAGCGAGTGAAAGGTTCGTCCTTGTACGCCTCCTATAAGCTGTGGGCCGAGATATCCGGGGAGTTCATCATGAGCGAGCGTGACTTTGGCAATGCGATGTCCGACCGTGGGTACACTCGTTTTCGCACCAGCAACGAACGTGGGTGGGAGGGAATTGCGCTCATCGCAGAAGAGACCGAGAAACCAGAATACTTGAGCGAGACTCAAAGCGTTGTCGACGAATTGGAAGTCTAGTGACAGATGACACTTGATGACGCCATTTTTGCCTAAGTTCAGCTATAGATGTCTACGCGTAGAAAGTTGGGTGAAAATGCTGTCACCTGCTGTCATCTGTCACCCTAAATAATCCGAACTCTCCACTCTTTATAAGGGGCGTCATTAATATGGACAGCAAAGTCGAACAATCTACCGAAAATAACCTGCTTCATCGTCTGTTTCGCGCATTATAAGTCGCAGTGTCTTTGTAAGTGAGAAACTTGGCGTTGTTAGGGACGAAGTAGCTATCGACCTGCTTTTCCAATTGAACTCCATGAGACGATTCGCCGCATCTCCGTGATTTGTCCCAGTCAACTTTCCCATTTCTGTTCCTCCGACTGCGAAAGGTAGTCAAGATTGTAGTGCTCCCCTCTAAAACTGGACACCTCAGTTAGGTAAGATCAGGGCCTCCCAAACAGGAGGCAACATGGGCAGGAAACCGCGCGTAGATCGATCCCCGGAAGAGAAGTGGCAGATCGTG